>MDSZ01252296.1_pt1 | contig 10373 bp, 13 predicted proteins | sample 811201 | NCBI WGS metagenome assembly MDSZ01 (sample SAMN05326647, study PRJNA326480) | marine metagenome | isolation source: seawater | place: Indian Ocean: North | collected 2010 | reverse complement strand
TGATGATATGATTTTGATAAATGATAAAAAAAATATTATTGAAACCATATCCTCAAACATATTTTTTGTAAAACAGTTGAAATCGAAATTCAACTTCTATACTCCTAAATTAGGAAAATTTGGGGTGGAGGGAATTATGAGAAACAAAGTAATTGAATGGTTAAAGAAAAAAAAATATAAGTTAGTTGCTAAACATATAGGAGTAAAAACTATACATGAATACGACTATTGCTTTATAACTAATTCCATTAAAGGTTTAAGATTTATAAAAAAAATTAATACAATTAAATTTAGGGATCCAAATCCATTATTAGAGATTATGGAAAGTCTAATCATAAAATGAAGAGAGGAAAATTTATTGTTTTTGAGGGGAATGAAGGCACAGGAAAGTCGACACACATCAGACGTCTGTCAGAATATCTTAATAGTATTGGTCATAAACACCTAGTTACTAGAGAACCTGGAGGGACTGAGTTTGGTGAAAAAATAAGAGCGATTTTACTCGATACTAAATCGCAACTAGATCCTTTGTCTGAGGCTTTGCTATTCTATTCATCAAGAATCATGAACTATAGGAATATAATTCTAGATGCAATTAACAGAGGCGAGACTGTTATCTGCGATAGATTTCATTTTTCAACAGTTGTCTATCAAGGAATGTGCGAGAATTGTAATGAGGTGATCGATCTTCATAGTGCTCTTGATAATTATTTTTCTGAGTACATTTCACTAGTAGTTTATTTAGATGCCGATGTGGAGACATGCTTGACAAGATTGAGCAGGAGAAAGGTTAGTGATAAATTCGAAGCACAAGGTAAGGCTTTTATATCTAAAGTAAAGGAATCTTACGATAGACTGTTTTCATCAAATAAAAAAGTCTTCAGAATCGACACAGATGACAGTCTTGATGAAGTCTCTAATCTAATCTTAGAAAGAGTTAAGGATGTCATAGATGAGTAAGCATGATTCAAATTTATTAGATTTTTTTGATCAATGTAATTTTAAAAAAAATAATTACAATTTTTTAATAACTGGTGCAAATGGAAGTGATAAATTTAACTTTGTTACTGAAATCATCAAAGCTTACTTTAATGATATTAATAATTTGAATCTAAAAGAGCCATTAAATCACCCTGATATAAAATATGTTTCTTTACCAATTTATAACAAACTATCGAAAAGAATAGGAGTCTTACCAGAGGTAGCAAGAGTGAAGTTTGATTATGGCTTTATTGATTTACTAGATTCAGACAAAATTGGTAAAGAAATCGTAGTAGATCAGATAAGAGAGTTAACTGAATTTCTAAATTTGTCATCTCATTTTAATCATAAGTTCGTAATTCTTAATACATGTGATTATTTAAATAAGGAGGCAAGTGCTGCTATCTTAAAAACGCTTGAAGAAACTAACTGTAAAAGCATTTTCTTTTTAATAGTATCAGAATTATCTAAGATTTCAGACACAATTATAAGCAGATGTCAGAGATTCAATTACAAAAAAAATGTCCCAAGAAAAGACTATAGCTCTTTTTATGATTATTATATCTCCTCACTCCCACGAGAAATTGTTTGCGATGAAAATATATCTTTATCAGATTTGTCAACTATAGAGGATGATTTATTCTCTTTAAGTCAGAAAAAAACACCAGCTTTATTTTTTTCAGAAAAATGGGCTCAATTTGATAAGCTCTTGATAGATTATTTACTAAATTTGTTTTCTTTACTATTAAAAGGTAAATATTTAAACAACGAGATGAGAGAAGTGCATAAGTGCTTGAGCCAGAAGCTAACGATAGATGACAATAGAGTAATATCAATATTAAAAATTCTTCTACAAAAGAAATCTGAGCTTTTAAATCTTAATGTCAATAAAAAATTATTCTTTGACGACTTATTAATTGTTATTAGTAATGAATTGTAATATTATTCGCTTATGAAAAAAGAGAGCAAAAATAAGGTGATCCCTTTTTTTCGTGGACAAAGTGCCGCAAATATTATGAAAATTGCAGACACTTTTGAATTCAGAAGAGGGGGAAGACTCAAAAATGTCTCTATTGCTTACGAGACCTGGGGTCAGCTGAATTCATCAAAATCTAACGTTGTCGTTATATTCACTGGCTTATCGGCTAGCTCTCATGTGACTTCATCTGACTATGATTCTTCGGCTGGTTGGTGGGAAGCTATGGTTGGATCAGGAAAAGCCATTGATTCTGATAAACATTTCGTTGTGTGCATTAATACACTAGGTAGCTGCTTTGGCTCTACAAGCCCAGTAAGCATTAATGAAAATACAGAGCAACCTTATCGATTGTCATTTCCAGAACTTACAGTTGAGGACATGGCAACTGCATCGAATATGCTTTTAGAAAAACTAAATATAGATGAAATTAGTATTTTAGTTGGTCCTTCCCTTGGTGGCATGCAGGCGCTGGCATATTCTATAATATTTAACAGAAATGTTAGAAATGCTATTTTAATTTCCACAGCTACTCAAGCCACACCATACGCAATTGCGATTAGATCGTTACAAAGAGAGGTCATCAGAAAGGATCCTGACTGGAATAATGGATTCTATTCTTACGAGAAACCTCCTTTGAATGGCGTAAGAATAGCTCGAAAATTAGGTATGACATCGTATAGATCATCAGCAGAATGGCAACAGAGGTTTGGGAGAAAAAAATCATCTACTGAAACATTAACACAAAATACCTTTGGGGTTGATAATACTGGTTTCGAATACGAAATAGAATCATATCTTGAACATCATGCAGTAAAATTTCAAAATGTATTTGATGCAAATTGTTACTTATACTTATCTAGAGCAATGGATTGGTTTGATGTATCAGATCATGGAAAATCAACACAAGATGCTCTTTCAAAGACTAATATTGAAAAAGCAATTGTTATAGGTGTAACATCTGACACGCTATTTCCTTCTTATCAGCAGAAAGAGATTGCGGAATGTTTGTTACAAGCTGGAACCAAGGTTAATTATCAGGAATTAGATTGCATTCAAGGACATGATTCGTTTTTAGCTGATATCGAATCATTTGGTAAGATAATAAAAAACTTTATCCAAGAGTTGTAACATATGTATCGTTCAATAGTATTCTCGGTTATTCTAATGTTTTCCATGAGTTCAATTTCGGCAGAATACGAAGCAGAGGTCTTGAAAGTTATAGATGGTGATACTATTTATATTAAATCAGATAGTGGTCGAAAAAAAATAAGATTAAGACACATAGATGCACCTGAATTAAAACAAACATTTGGTGAAGAAGCCAAGATTTTTCTAGATAACCAGCTAGATGGTAGGAAGATTACAGTTAACTCAGATTACAAGGATCGATACGGACGGGATATTGGAGATGTTTTTGTCTATAAAGATAGTGAAGCTATCTATATAAATGCTAAATTAGTAAAATCTGGTCATGCTTGGGTATACAAAACATACAGGAAAAACACTTATCTCATGAATCTAGAAAACTTTGCAAAAAACAATAAACTAGGCCTATGGAAAAATAAATCACCAATGAAACCATGGGAATTCCGAGCAAAAAATAAGTAAATAAACAAGAATATCATTTTCAATTTTCGTTAAGAGTTATTAAAATTAAGATTATGCAAAACAAATTGGCTATAATCTTTGTCTTGATTCTTATTACATCATGCTCAACACCTAAAGCTATAGATGTCATGCAGTTTGGTGATGATCAGATGTCATGTAATGAGTTAAAGCTTGCTTATGAATCTGCGGATATGAGTGAAGATGAGGCACACTCAAATAAAGGTGTTACAGATGAAAATATTTTATCCGCACTATTTTTTTTCCCAGCATATTTTGTTACATATGGTACTTCAATACATGCGGAATACAATGCTTCTCAGAGAAAAGATCATTTATTGAAACTTTATATACAAAAGAATTGCACGAAAGAGAAAGGAGGGGATTATCAGAAGAAAATAGCTGATAAGCTGACTGAGCTTGAAGATCTCAAGAACCTTTATCTAAAAGGTAGAATTGACGAAGAGGAGTACTTACTGGCTAGGAAGAAAATCTTGATTGAATTTGATTAATTTTTTTTTCCTCCTTGACATCTTTTAGAGCAATACCTAACCTGCTGCCAACATCGCTCCCATTTCTTTCTCCATTTGAAAGGGCGATTACAAACAGGGCAAATTTTCTCTGGGAGATCATTTTTTTTCATTCAACTGATGCTTGTTTTTAAGAAATAAGAAAAATGCTACAATTTCATACAGAATAACACTTATATGATACATGCCTGGTGTGGCAATCAATCTACTAACCCATTTGTATCTAGGTATTTTATCCCACATTTTTATAAATGCCTTAACGCCAGAATATATCTTATTATCTTCTATTACATGTAATCTTCGCAGAAGCTCACGATGATTTTTTCCAGAAATTTCTTCTGACATTACAATATCATTTATATCAATCCATTTTATTTCTGCAGGCTTAAGAGATTTGTAGTGACTTATCTCTTTAGAGCATATTTTACAACTATCATTAAATAGTACCTTGATCATTTTGTATTCTCTATTATGAAATTTTCGGCTTTTTTTGTTATAAGATTTCTTCTCTGTTTGTTCATTTTATCAAATAAACTCACCATCATATTTAATCTAGGATTAGTTTTAAAGAAGCTTCGATTCTTATTAATAAATCTCCAATATAACCCGTCCATTATTTCACACCATTCTCCTTTTTTGAAATCCATCATTTTGAGTATGTAATTTGAGCCACAGATATATGGTTTTGTGGCCATTATTCCCCCATCTGCAAATAGTCCCATACTATAGACGTTTGGAGTCATGACCCAATCAGATGAATCTATATATAATTCCATGAACCATTTATATGCATTCTTTGGTTCAATCTCACATAAATTCATCAAATTAACTTGGATCATAAGTCTCTCAATGTGATGAGAGTAGGCGTGCTTAAGTGTACTTTTAATAGAGTAGTCAAGTGGAACTAGGCCTGTTGTTCCATCATACCATGCACTAGTAAGCTTTCTTTTATGTTTAAAAAAGTTACTCTTCATCATCATCGGTCCTTCTTCTTGATATAAACACCTCATAAACTCTCTCCAGCCAATGATCTGTCTTATGAAGCCCTCATAAGAATTCAAAGGAACATTCTTTAACTTTCTGATTTTATTCAATATGTCAACTGGAGTAATAAGCCCTATATTAAGTGCAGAGCTGAGATTAGAGTGAAACCATAGTGTAGATCTACTGTCTACAGAATCTTCATAGTCACCAAAGTTTTTAAATCTATAACGGATAAAATCATCCAGATTTTTAATAGCATGCTCGCGAGTAGTTGGGTGATTAAAATCACTGATATCTCCATAGTGTTTTGAGAAATTATTTTCGACAAGCCTAGAAACATCTAATGTATGCTTAGTCTTCGAAAATTCTAGCGGAGGAGGAGGTGATATATTTTTTGGTATTTTTTTTCGATTTTCTGAGTCAAATGTCCATTTACCACCCTTAGGTTTGCCATTTTCTATCAGAATATTGAGCTTTTTTCTCTGATTAATATAAAAATCTGTCATTTTGTATTTAGGCTTAGCTTTTATAGGGCACATATCATTAAAGTCTTCAGGATTTGTGAGAAACATTGGTGTTTGTAGAATTTCAAGCTCTTTAATACAACTCTCAACTTTATAAATTTGTTTTTCAAACCATTTATCTTCGATTGAAAATATACTGATGTGAGAAATTTTATTTTTTTTAATATAATTTATCAATGAATCGGTATAAGATATTGTATTTTCTATTTTTAACTCCTCATAATGAACTTCAATATTATTTTTTATTAGCATATCTCGATATGATCTCATCGCAGAGAGAAAAAGTATAATTTTATGTTTATGGTGCCTCTGATATGTGCATAACCGCATATCTTCTCTCATGAAAACGCTCTTAATTTTGTATTTTTTAAGTATATCGACTGGAAATAATTGATTTCCTAGGCAAATATGGATTTTTTTATTAGATTCTATAGTCATTACTTTTTAATGATTAATCTTCCAGAATAGTCAATTCGATTTAGAAGAGGGCCATGACCTAGTGATTTAAAATACTCGTCTACAGCTTTTTTAGATCCAGCGAAATGACCATAATCGTCAACTATCATTACTCCACCCTTAACAAGAAGAGGATATAGCTTTTCTAATTCAATTTTCGTCGACTCATACCAATCAGTATCAAGTCTAAGTAAAGCAATTTTATCTGGCAAAATCTTCGTAAGCGTGTCCTCAACTTTTCCTTTAACGTATTTGATTTTATCACTAGGATAGTTTGTTTTTTGCATATTATCCTTAACTTCATCAATAGGTGAATAAGCCCACATATTATATTTGTCATTTGTTTTATGAATTCCAGAGAGTAGGTCGGCACCTTTGATTCCTGTTTCGATCTCTTCATCATCATCAGTCGGCTCAGACATACCTTCAAACGTGTCGTACATCCAAATCTGACGCGTCGAATCACCTTTTTTTAATAATTCTCCGGCCATAATCATGCAGGACCCACCTTTCCATACACCACATTCAACAAAATCTCCCTCTAATTCATTATCAACAATATATTTAACAGATTGTACTAGCGCCGTTACCCTCTCAATAGTCGTAACAGTGTAGGGCTCAATTTCTTCATATAATTTTTTAATTTCTATCGGAATATCAATAGGATAATCGTTCTTCTTAAACTTCTTAATATCATAACCTAAAGATTTTAATATGTTTTTTATTAGTTTCTTCATTTTCTTTTTCACCTAGGGTAGATGCAGATTCTTACATATAACTTCGTATAATATATATTATGTCTAATTATTAGTAAAATAAAGCTGTTTACCATTAATTCTGAGATCATTAGTCAATGATAGCGTTTCATTTGATAATAACCATTCTTTAAATAATGAGGCATTTGATTGATTAAAATTAGAGCATAAAGTAGGATTGGCAACCAGCAAAGAATATTGATTGTATAGTAGCGTGTGTCCTGAGTATAACTCTCGATGATTTGCCTTATTTTTGAAATTAAGCCATGTAGCTCTATCTGTGTAGATATAACCATTTCTTCCAATTGCGATATTTAATGAAGCACCCATTCCTTGGCCTACTTCTAGATACCATGATTGTCTGTGATTTTTCGGATTTAATCCTGTTCTCTCCCACAAGGAAAGCTCAGAAGTATGTGTCCCGCTATTATCACCACGTGATATAAAAACTGCCTGAGAACTAAAAATTTTTGTAAGAGCTTCAACTGGGTCAGAGCTTTTAGCTATACTTGCTGGATCATTTTGAGGTCCAACAAAAATAAAATCATTATACATGAATTCATGTCTTTCACTTATTATATTTTCTTTAAGTAGCAACAATTCTTGTTCTCTTGCATGCGTAATAGCCACATCACCGTCACAATTCTTGATATTTTTAAGAGCCTGCCCAGTTCCTACAGCTATTACACGGACGCGCATATTATGCTTTTCTTCAAATACAGGAATTATATGTTCAAAAAAACCCGAATCCCTTGTAGACGTAGTTGATTGAATAGTAAAATAATTATCTGCTACCGCAATGGTATTAAAAAACAATAAGAGGAATAAGATGCTAGGCCTGATTAATAGAGTCATTATTAAATTTCAAAATTTCAATCGATGCTTTAGGAAGGTTTGGATAATCGTGTGACACCATAATTATTTTACAGGTTAATGAAATATTTTCTATAATATTTTCGACTATTTTTTTACGCTCTCTATCAAGGTTTTGAAAAGGTTCATCTAAAAAAAATAATGTTGGGCTTTGTAGTAAACTTCTAATAAAAGAAAATATTTGTTGCTCACCACCAGATAATTCTGATGGATATCTATTAAGTAAATGATTTAATTCAAACATATTAAGATATTTTTCAAGTTTTAAGTCGAATTTATGATTGAGTTTTTTTATTTTTTTAATATATAGTAAATTTTCTAGTAAAGTTGTATTAAAGAAAACAGTATTCTGAAGTAAAAAACTTATTTCACCACTAAAATTACCATTTCGATATTCTATATTACCACTACAAGGATTGATTATACCAGCTAGTATCTTCAGTAATGTTGTCTTCCCTATTCCATTTGGTCCTGATATGATCGTTATAGGTTTTTCAGAAATTTTAAAAGAAAGATTTTTAATTATATGAAAATTGTCTACGCTGTAATTTAGATTATTTATATGACAGGGAAAAGTATTATTACATCTCATGTCTGTTCACCAGGATTTTTTCTTTGAAATACGTAAGTAAAATATTTATAAATAGCGAGATAATTATTAATAGAATCCCTATAGACAGTGCTAACTCTAGATTACCTCTTGAAGTTTCCATAGCAATTGTCGTTGTCATTACTCTTGTTTGATGAGCAATATTTCCTCCTACAATAATTACAGCGCCTACTTCTGATAACCCTCTTCCAATTGCTGCTAAAAGATTAGTTGTAAGACTAATTCTGGTTTCCCATAACATGGTAAGAATCTGCTGGTATTTTCGTGCGCCAACAATAATGAAAAAGTCCCTAAAATTCATGTAACAAGAATCAATGCTTTGCTTTGATAGAGATATTATTATAGGAGTTAGTATGATAATTTGCGCAATAATCATGGCTTCAGCCGTATAAAGTAACTGATAAGCTGCTAATGGGCCACTTGCAGAAACTAACAGATACAAAATTAATCCTACAACTACTGGAGGTAATGCCATAAGTGAATTCACAAAAATCACAATAAATCTCTTACCACGGAATTTTGATATTGATAAATATGCCGCAAATGGCAAAGATAAAAGGCTTGATAAAATTACCGCAAGAATCGTGACTGAAAACGATAAAAAAACAATATCTGTAACCTCTGAATTACCAGATAGCAAGATAGAGATAGACTTTAAAAAAATATTTTCCATAAACGAATTTTATTTTTTTACAAAGAATATTTTTAACATATATGTTGGAATAACAAGAGTAAACATATACATCAAAGATGATATAAAGTTTTTATAATTTTTAAATGATTTAGCATATGCTACTAGTGCAAGATATTTATCCCCATTTAATTGATATCTTTTACCAGCTATTTGCCACGATCTAGGTATTGAATCTTTTTTATAGTCATATAAAGCTAAGACGTTATTGACTGCTCTTGTATTATTTAATATATCTGAGCTTATAGATTTACTATGAACTCTAAAAGTCCCTAAAATAGAAGTTAAAAACAGAAACTGAAAATTATTTTTAGCTATTCTTATCCATAAATCATAGTCTTCTGCAGATATTATTTCTGATCGTTCAGAAAAATTTCCTATTTTTGAAAAGAAATATTTAGGTACGACGGTTGCAGATAATGATAAGCAATTACCCTTAATTAATAAATTTTTATATGTCGCATTTTTAGTAGGACCATAATGCACTATTTTCATTTGATTATTTTCATATTGCCACTTTTCAGAATGACATATAAGTGTATCTGAATTTGTTCCATATATCTTTTCGCATTCCTCTAATTTTTGTGGCTCCCAGGTATCGTCTGAATCAATGAATGCGATATAATCACCAGTCGATTTTTTTATACCCAAATTCCTAGATTTAGCAATATTACCTCTTGTATAATTAATCAGAAACTTTATATTGTTTTTCTCGTAAGAATTTATTAATTCTTTTGTATTATCAGTTGAGTAGTTATCAATAACTAGTAATTCCCAATTCTTATAAGTTTGATTTATGACAGACTCAATTGCGTTCTTAAGATATGAGTTTGCTCTATTGTACGTTGGCAGAATAATAGAATATTTATTTTTTTGATTCAATTTAATGATATTACTAGTTTATTGACTAGTTTTATTTTTTGAGTTTTATAACTTTTTTGCTATCTGGATTGTAACCACTTACCGCATTGAAGAGAATTTGTTGAATTGAGTTTTTGGTACAGAATGCATCAAGGTCCTGAAATTTTTCTATGAAGCTTTCAACTGTTGAGAATGATAGTTTCTCCTCATTTGCTGTCATTATATGCTGATGACTTGTTTTTTGCACATCATCTCCAATTAAAAGTTCTTCGTATAGCTTCTCACCTGGTCGTAAGCCGGTGAATTCAATTTCAATGTCGCCGTTTGGATTAAATGTATCTTTAATTTGTTTGCCGCTGAGTTTAATCATTTGTTTTGCTAGATCAAGGATGTTAATGGGGCTTCCCATCTCCAACAGAAAAACATCGCCTCCTTTACTTAGAGATCCAGCTTGAATTACAAGCTCGGTCGCTTCTTTGATTGTCATGAAATACCTCATTACATTAGGATCTGTCACTGTAATA
>MDSZ01179736.1_pt1 | contig 10373 bp, 1 predicted proteins | sample 811201 | NCBI WGS metagenome assembly MDSZ01 (sample SAMN05326647, study PRJNA326480) | marine metagenome | isolation source: seawater | place: Indian Ocean: North | collected 2010 | reverse complement strand
AACTGGTTATGAGCCTACCGGACTAGCAACTACTGGTGAGCTTTCTGGAATGCCTACAGGAATTCCAATTACTGGAAGCGGAGCACTCACTGATCAAATTCCTGTAACTGGAATGGTTTACAACACCGGAAACTATTATACTTATCAAAACCCAACTGGTGTTTATGAAGATTTAGACGGTAACCTAACCGTATATCTTCCTTTTGAAACCATAAACAATACTGGTATAACCTTTGAGCTTCCCTCTGGAAATTTTTATGGCAATGTTCAGGTTTGTGCCAGTGGCGAAGCTGGAATGTCTTTAATTGAAAGTAATTTATACTCTCAAAAAATACAACCGGAAGTAGAGATAACTGGCTTTTTCCCGCAGATTGGATTTTCAGGAGAGCCTGTCACTATTTCTGGTAGATACTTTTTACCCGAACTTTTAGAAAAGGTAGAGGGTAGTTTTGTTAATCAAACTGGCGGTCATAGTACTGACGAAGGTTATTTGGTGGTCTTTGGTGGCTCTGGAGCAAGTGGTGTTTTTCATCCAAAATCAGGTTCAGCAGAAGACACCATCACACAATTAACAGGTTACGTTCCCGCTACTGCTCGCACTGGTCCAGTAAAAATTGCAAAAAATGTAAACATAGCAGGATTCCAAAATAACGGTAAACCCGGAGCGACTGGTTTTTATGTTTCTGATATAAGCTTTCCGGTTTTCGTTGGTGCGCCTGACCCACAGCGTTTACAGGGGTTAAACAATACTAATGTTCCAATAGCAATGGCAAGTATTGTTGAAACAGGCACTATTCCAACTTTTGATATTACTGGAACTGGTCTTACTGACAGCACTAGTGGAACTGCAATATACGAAGCAGGTAAAAAGATAAAAGAATATGTAGTAACAGGATTTTTAACCAGTGGAATCTTTGGACAAGAAAGCGGAGTCACGGGTTACGTACAGGTTTATCAAAGCGGATTTACAGGGTTTGTAGTAACAGGTCTTGAAGGGCCTACTGGTGGTACTGGTGATCAGGCGGGTTTTGGTGTGACTGGCTACATTTCGGGAATGGTAGAAATATCTGGTGGCTTTTTTCCAATGGGGGTTACTGGTATTACCGAAACTGGCATAATGACTGGAATTACTTACTCCAGTGGTTATGCACTTGATGTTGGTTTTTTTGAAGCAACAAACACAGTTAATTTTGCATCAGCTGCCAATAAAGAAGGTGCTCAACCATTAAATATAACCGCTTCAAATTTCTTTTCGAGCGGCACAGAAACAGGATCACCATTACAATTCTCAGGTCTTGAAAAATCACCTATAACAGTTTACTATCCGATTGTAGGCCCAGATATTGAAGAATGCTTGGAAGATTATCAAATCAAAAAAGACAGAGGCGATAGTCCAATCTATTATTTAGAAGGTTGTGAGCAAGCGTTCAAACTTTACTTTGAAGGAAGTTATGCGAATTTTGATATCAAAGGCGGCAACCTTCAGCCCGATCTTTTACAATACTTTATTACCACTCAGGCGATATCCGCAGGTACAGAGGGTATTACTCAGGCTGAAATACAAGCAGACAATCCGTCTTTAACTCCAGCTGAAGCAGCTGCAGCTGCAGACTATGTAACTGCTCAAGCCCCAGTTGACCAAGACCCTCTACAACAATATACGCAAAGCCCTCCTGATGGTGGTGGCACTACTGGAAATAATCCACCCGCAGGTGGAGGAAACCCCGGAACAACCCCAGTACAGCCACCTGATCCTAACGGTCCGGGTCCAAAAACACCTACGGCTACACCTACAACACCACTAGACCCTGCGCCATTACCACCACCGGGATACACACCACCCACATACTGTGGTTATACCGTTCCAACTACAGACCTAAAAACTATAGTTGCACCAGTAGCTAGACCATACAAAACTGCTGATGGAACAGCAATGCCAGCCACAGAAACCAAAGGCATAGGAAAAATATATCAATTTGGTGGTGCTTGGGGAAGTAGTGTATTTTTCTCCAAGGGTAAACCCAAGATTCCGAGAACTCCAGATGAAAAAGGTGACGCTCCTTTGGGATACAATAGGTTAAATTTAGCACCTGTTAGACAATATACAATTAAGTCTGTAGAACCCGGTAAGCCAGAATTTACTCCAAGTCACGGTGCTAACTCAAAGCTTGGTTTAACAAATAAACAACCACGAAGAATAATCAATGTTCCAAGCCAGAACGGAACAGCTGGCCGTTTTGATTGTGGGGGAACTAGACCGATAGACGATCCACCCCGGTCAGTCGGCCCATTAAGACCAACAGTGCCAAATAACCCCGGCCAACCCGGAGACCCAACTTTAACAATTCCACCCGATCCGTGTGCAGAGTTTGAAAACCCTGTAGAAACACCGATTGACAATGATGACGGCGAGCCGCAAAACTATGCTGTGTGCGGAAATCAACTTCCGGTTTATAGACCCGGAGAATTTATTAGTTTACCTATGGTTGGGGCTATTGATGTTGATCAAACAAATGATTATGAACTTAAACGTCCCGTAAGGAACCAAACACAACAATTTAACTCAGAAACAGAAACTATAACGGTTAATGGTGAAGAAATAACAGTTATAAGTTGTAGTTTTCCTGTTCATGCTTTTGGTCCAGAAGACTGTCCTGAAAGTAAACCCCCTATTGGTAACTGGCCCGATCCTCGGCCACCGTTGCCGCCCAATCCAACTGACCCTCAAAGGCCTAACCCAGAAAATCCTGTTGGTGGTCCATGTGTTTTAGGGCCAATTCCTCCGATTAATGAGCCAACAAATGAGCCTCCTATCTGTCCACCTTGGAGCCCCCCACCCAATCCACCCTCGACACCTCCGAGGCCACCAACAGATAGTCCGCCACCGGACCCGCCAATAGTTTGCGGTCCTTATCCGCCTTTTTCAATACAGCCGCCTGTTTCTCCAACCGGAATAAATGGAAGTGGTGTTATAAACACTGTAAGTGGATTTTGGATTGTTAACTATCCATCTCTTGAATATGCAGTGGCTAACCAATGTAATAGCCACGCGGTAACAACTGGTTCTAGTGGCTACCATTTATATGATCAAAACTTACAGGTTGCAGTCGAGCAAACAAGTAAGCTTGGAACACCAGTGCCTAGGGTAGATGATCAAAGAAGTTTACTTTCTAGAGTTTTCTTCGGAGCATCTGGGCAAGAGCCAATTTTTGAGCCTGATGGAAGCGTATATTTTGATCCAGATGGAACTCCGCTTGCAAACTTCTTGGTTGAAAATAGTGGTGCTTTGAGATTAAATGGCGGGTATATACAAACTGAATCAAGTTCTGGATTTAACTTTGTTGACAAAGATGAATGGAGCGTTCAGTTCTGGGTAAATCATAGGCAATTTTATAACAACCTTAAATACTCTTCTTTTAATACTATAGATTCTGCACTATTTGGTATTAGCGGACAATTCCCATCAGAGAAAGGTAATACGTTTTTTCACATTGGTTATGAACGTCATAGCGGGGCAGCTGGCATAACAAACAAAGTAAAACCTTATGCTGACTTGTCTGGTATTGATACTATTTATGATGAAAATCTAAGCACTGGATGGTTCCCTGAAACTGGTACTTACCGACATTTTGCTTTTGTCAAGAACACTACTGGATATGGATTCTTTTATGACGGTTGCCAGCTTGGTGTTAGTATAGAAGCAACTGGATTGGATCAATATTTACCAAGCGGTTTGTGTAAATTCTTTTTTGGTGGTTTATCAACTGGTAACTTTGTAACTTTGAACACTGGCTGGAATCAGTATCAAGCTCCAATTTCATCAACTGATTTTCAGCTTGATTTTGAAAACAACTTAAATGACAGCGGTAAATACGAACAAACCTTAATTAGTGGTGGCAACATAGCTTTCCAAACTGAGAATGCAAGAATTGGTACAACAAGTCTGTGCATGGACGGATCATCTTACTTAGAAACGACTGGGTCTAATTTCAATTATGGAACTGGAAACTTTACAGTAGAATGTTTTGTTTATCCATCTGGAGCAACAAAGGGATTTGGAACTATGGGTAATAGTATTCAAACGCTTTGGATGATAGGTCAAACATCTGCTCTTGATGGAAGCAGCTATGATTTTGCAACAGGAAATGGTATGGCACTTCTGCTTGACCACAATAAAGAATCATTAAGATTATTATTTGATTATGATAATCAATATCTTTTCCATGACCTTGTTTCTCCTTATAAGAATGTTCAACTTAAAACAAAAGAATGGAATCACGTTGCGATATGTAGGTCAGGAACAACTTTTTATAGCTATATTAATGGTGAGCCAGCGGGTGCAGTAGTAACTGAAGACTTTGCGGCAAATTATAATACCAAACCCATTTTCACTGGTATGCCCGTTATAGATGCAACTGGTCAAAATTTATACATTGGTGGCGCAATGTCTGGGGCGGTTTCAACAACCAATATAATTGATACCGGAGTTATTTATGAATCTCAGCCATACAAATATGAGCTTTTAGTTTCAACTGATTCTGGCATATACACAACAGGTTTTGCATCTGGTAACACAGCTACTGGTGGATATATTATTGACACTGAAAAATCTGGCTATGAATACACAGTAAAAACTGATGGAACGCTCTGGGCGAATGCCAAAGTAACTGCTTACTGGGGCGGACAAATTTCAGAAGAAAAAGATCATGGTGTTGTCCTATGTCAGTGGATACACAATCGCCAAGGATCAACCGACAAGTTCATGATAGAACAGGGCTTCAATGTTGGCGGACAAATTCAAGGAAACAGCTTAGGTTTTGACAAAGAAACTCAGGGTGCTCAAAAAGAGGCTCAGGGTGTTGTAACCAAGCCAAAATACGGAATCTTTTCTGAGAAAGACTATTTCCCAATGTATAACCCAAGCGGAAAATCTAGAATTTTCTGCACACAGACTTTAGCTGTTCAAATAACGGGTTTAAAAGCTGGTGACAAAGTTAACTTTTTTGCTCCTCGATACAACAATGCTCTTCCACAGCAGCCATACGACATGAGTCTTATGTCAGAAAATAATTGGGTAACTGAAAACAATGAGTTTAACCAATTGTTTATTGAAAGCTTGCAGTTCCATGAATCAAAAATTGAAAATTATTGTGGCTTGATTGATCAGTTTATTGTTTCTGATGAATGTAAATACTCTAGTGATCCAGTAACTGGCTCTTTTGAAAGTGGATATCTTGATTCTGATCTAGGCCCTGATGTCTACGTAAAAGAATTGAATGTAAGGACTGATGCTGTATTTAGTCCTGAAAATGGTAAATATCCAGAGCCAACTTCTGCCCCCGCAAGCGGCAGCAAAACAGCTTCTATATTAAATTTTGAAACAGTTATTGATCTTAGTAATATTATCAATAATGGTATTACTGGGGATAGTCAACACGCAAGAGTCTACAAAACCCATTCGGGAGAAAACAATGTAAGATTCTCAGCGAATGGAGAAGGTAAGTATGGAAATTATGCAATGAATTTCCCAACTGGTAATACAAATGTTCCTAACACTGGAGGAACTTTATTTACTGAAAATGTTAAAATTGGCACTGGAGACTTTACGGTTGAAATGTGGGTAAAACCAAGCGGAACTGCATATTTAACCTCTTTGGGTTCAGAAATAAATGACAACCTAAAAAGACAAACACTTATAAGTTTCGGTACAACAGGAAGTGGATTTAACTTCTTTTTATCTGGTGGTCAAGATGGAAATCACTTAGGCCTAGATTTATACAATGGTGGTCGAGTAACTGGTATTGAACCCGAATCACAAATGGCCGAAGAGGATTATATAACACCAACTGATGTTACGCGCCTATATGTAATGGGTGGATATGATGCTATATTAAGCTCTGGTTCTAATTATAATACTTGGAAGTCTGGAGAATGGAATCACATTGCTTTTGTAAGAAATCAAAGAAGCATTCTAGCTTACATGAATGGCTACTTTGCTGGTATGGTAAACTGGCTCGGAACAAATGCGGATGGTCCGGGTGCTTATTCTAACTCGGCTTATGTAGAAAGAGCCGCAATGATAGTGCCTGTTGATGCTGGCGGTGCTGGAGTAAACTATGGTGATTTAGATGTTGACAGTTCATTAATTACCATAGGTGGTGGTTCGTTTGAAACTCCAAACTTTGAAGGACAAATTGATGGATTTAACTTTACAACGGGTGTATCAGGCGCGTTGTACACCAATATATTTTCTGCCCCAAGACCTTGGGTAACTTGTGATTCACAAAATGAATTAGTGTGTCACTTCCAAGAGCCTCATGGATTCTGGAACTTCTTTGATGATCATTGTTGTGCAACTGGAATAACAGGCTTTGAAAGAACTCGATTTGTAGATGATACTAGAAAAAATGATTACATGGCATGTTCGTGGGGAGACACTGTTACCCTTAAGGGTAAAAACTTCTATGGCGTAACTGGGGTGATATTAGGTAATCCAGAAAGATTAATTTTAAATAGCAGCGGAGAAATATGGAGCAGACAAAAAACAGCAATGTCTACAGAAGACCCGTATTCGGTAAACAGTAAGTGGAACGAGTTCAAAACGAACGCGGAGTTAGAGGGATATACACATTACGCCAATGCAGTTGAAAAATGGAGAGTTGTAGACCCTCAAACTATTCAATTTGTTATTCCACCAGACTCGGTAGGAAGTAACGGGATATCTCTTGTTGGTCACACTACGAAGCACAGAAATGTAACTGTTACCTCTGGTATTGATTATGACGCTGATGGAAATGTAGATAAAGTTCAATTTAGTAGAAAGATTACAAATACTAGTGGTATAGGATTTGAAATATACGATTCAAAAATAGACCTAAGAATAAGTCCTCCAGCAATGGATATAATTGACTTTAACCCGATCTCTGGATACACAAATGAAAACATCGTACTTAGAGGTAAGTCATTACACTATACAAGCAAGTTAATGATATCGGGCCAAGGCTCAAGCAGATTAGAGCTTCCGTTCACTGGAGTGGGCTCTACGGGTATAATATTTACAGTTCCTGATAAAGCTGCTATGGAGAGTCATATTCAGGTATTTGCTAATGATGGACAACAGGCAATTTCTACTGATAAACTAAGAATTTTAAACAGTGGAATAAGAAGCTTTACTCCAGAAACTGGAGTATATAATGAGACAGTTATTTTCTCAGGTAACTATTTTGAATCTGGAGTAGATATCGTACTATTCCCATCTTATCAAGTCGGTAATGTTGATGATCCTAATTATCATCAAACAAACTTTACCCCCGGTTTAAATATATCCTACCTTGATGAAACGGGTATAAGCGTAAGGGTTCCAAATGGCGTAGTCAAAGGTTTCCCAGTGGTTAGCGGTTCTGGAAATGGAATGGTTGTAAGCGGGTCAACTAAATTTATACCAATTCCAACAATATCTGGTGTTGAAAAAACAATTACTAAAGTCGGGTGCAGTTTTAGAATGACGGGTATCAATGCTTCTAATCTTGTACCTCTAATCGGATTTACAGGAAATAGTTTACAGCCATATACACAGGGCGATGGAGTAATTGAATTTATTGCGAACACTGGTGACAAAACAGCTTACACCAATAATCAGTATCCTCCAGTAAGTGATTTTGGAATAGACAGAAACAGCACGGGTGTTTACAGTCGGGTCTTTTACTTTGGCAAGCTTGAGGTTGACAAGACGCACTTGGAAGCCAATTTACCTCTTAGTGCCCAAACTGGATACGTTATAGTTTCTGGAACACTTAATAATCAAATTATAGGAAGTGGTAATCCATTCCTTATCTCTCGTGACGAAATATTTAATACGGGTAACGGAAATAAATTTGATAACTATTATAACCTTTCGGGTTTAAATATAGATTCTTTAAGAAGTGACTTTATTAACTTAAGAGATACATACGCTTTACAAAACATAAGTAATGTTACTGGCGACCACATGATAATCTCAGGTAGAACACCGTTTGTCACCGGAATAACCCCAACCCGTGGCGATGGCGGTGTAATATTAGAGGTTAGTGGATTACATGGATTAAATGTTACTGGGATTAAATTTGTTCCTGTTAGCACACCTTCAGTAGAGTGCCATATGGACTCTGGTGAGTTTATACAACAAAAAACCACAGTAAATAGTTTTGACCCAATATCTAATAACACGACAGCTAAAACAATAACTGGCTGGCATTTCAAAAATGTATATACTGGAAATGGTCAATATATTGATGTTGGCGATCAAGTTCAGGTTTATGGAATTTATCCGTGTGAAGAACTTAGAAATTATGGCACTGTAGATATATTATTAATGTATGATTCAGGAATTACCACAACAGGACTTTGTTAATTAAATATTATGGCATTTACTTTTTCATACGAACCAAACATTTTTGTTTCAGGTGTTTTCCCCCAGATAGTACAAACTGGGCATTCATTTGAAATAAGTGGTTCTGGTTTGCAATCTACCACTGGCGTCACTCTTATTGATGGTTGTGGAAGCTGTAATCATAATATACCTTTTTTAACTGGTTATGGTAAAAGTACAGACTATGTTGTGCTTACGGGTACGCTACCTGATATTTCTCCCGAAGCCTTTTTAACACTACAGGTATCAAACACTAGAAGCACAGGGTCTTTTTATCCATTTGAAATTATGGGTGATGGTGCGTGTATTTTAAACTGTGAAGAAGTAATAATCACAGGCAATTTAACAGTTACAGGAGATGTTAATGTAACTGGTGACATGACCTATTACAATCCACCAATTAATAACGTGCTTACAGGTTTTTTGGCGGTAGATGGAGATGGTAAAATTTTTCAACGCCAAATTGACCCAACCGGAATGACAGGTCAATACAACCCCGGTGGCGTTGTATTAACAGCGGGGTCTGGGTTACTTGGTGGTGGTGACGTAACACTTTCTCGTAGGTTTGATGTTGGTTTTGGTAGTGGAACTGTTGTTTCAGACGACGGTGTTTCTATAGGTCAAGGTAGTGGAATAACAGTACTTAGTGGTTATGTTTCGGTTGGTCAAGGCTCTGGAATTGTTGTGGGTGATGACGGTACGGTGGGTATTAACACTGGTGAATTTATATCAACAGGACAGGGATACTTTGATGTTCATGCAAGTATTGGTTTGACTGGAAACTTTACAACTCCCGGTACTGACTTTAGAGATTTACAAAGCGGTAGGGTTTGGCTTGGTCAATCAATACAGCTTGGGGTGGTTGTTGACAATGATACTATGGGATTCACTGGCGCAAGCGGTGATGACTTAGCTGCATTTACAGTAAGAGATAATGGAATTACTCCTCAAAAAGTTTCATTTGGTTTTGCTGGTTCAAACATAAAAAGCGGTGCGGCCAATAACGTAAGCGGTTATATAACTGGTGGTCTTGGTTTTCCAGAGTTTGTCTGGAGCGGTGACTCAAAAATAACTTTAGATTTAGACCCCACTGGCCACCCCCATTTAAGAGATTTGGTTTATACAACTGGAGATCAAGTTATATCTGGTTTAAAAACTTTTTCTGGACAAGTTAATATTTCTGGACTTGAAGTGTTTGGGCTTTTGACGGCAACTGGTGATGGAATCTTTGTATCAGACCTTAGAATTACTGGTGATGTATCTGGTGCAATGACAATGAAAAGTTTAAACATCTCTGGTATAAACTTTACAGACAGATATGCAACAACTGAAATAATGCCACCTAACCCAACACAGAGTGATGGTATACAAATCTTTAGCATGGATTACACTGCTCAAGCTACTGGTAATTATTTAATACTTGATACTGAATTGAATCTAGGTGCAAAAGAAATGGCTGATTCTGTTATTTGTATATTTAGAGACAGTGAAACAAGCCCAATTAGAGCATGGACTCAAACGATTCCAAATAACAATCAAGGTCTAGTGTTCAATATGAAATACTTTCATAAAGCAGAAGACACAGCACTTCACACATATAAAATAAGAGTTGGGCGAAGAAAAACACGGGGTTATGACCCAATCGTTTATATAAATAGACTGTGGACTTATCCCGGCACGGAAATATATCCGTATTCTACTGGTTATCTTGGTGACGCAGCTGTATCATCATTTTTAATTTCAGAAATTAAACCTCACCCAACTGGATCAAGGTGGTAATAAAATGGCAGTCGATATAGAACAGGTTTTAGAGCAGAAATACTCACAGTATCAGTGGGGAATTAAAAACAATGATTATGATTCTCTTGAGTGGGCAAATGGCAATGATATACCAAAGCCTACCTATGAGGAATTAATTTCTCATAGTGAAAATCCAGAGGTTCAAAAAGCTGTTGATACAGAGTTT
>MDSZ01174736.1_pt1 | contig 10373 bp, 8 predicted proteins | sample 811201 | NCBI WGS metagenome assembly MDSZ01 (sample SAMN05326647, study PRJNA326480) | marine metagenome | isolation source: seawater | place: Indian Ocean: North | collected 2010 | reverse complement strand
GGCAAGGCGGGCGCGCCTCGTTACGCCGGTGTCTGGGCGATCTGCTGCGGCCTCCCCGGCGCGCCGGATTTCGAGTTCGATCTCTCCGACGGCGATGGGCGCCCCGTGCTCTTCCAGTGGGGCACCAAGGACCCGGTGATCGGACCCGATGCACCGGCCGAGGTGATCTCGACACTGCAGGCCGGGAGCTGGAACCTTGACCATCACGCTTATGAAATGGCGCACAGCCAAACAATTGAAATGATGATCGATGCCCGGGCCTGGCTCGCAAACGTGCTCTGACGGCGAGAATCACGCGTCTGGTGAGATAACAACGATGCCGAGTTGACGGACGTGACCGAGATCGAGTCGAGGTTGCCGACCGTCTGTACAGGGATCAATTCGTCGGCGCGCCGAGCGCTCTCGTCCATCTCGTCATGGCCGAGCCTCCAGGGGCCAGTTCGTCCGATAGAGACCCATGTCGTCGTCGAAATACGAGACATGACTCCGCGAACGTTCACACATCGAGTTTTACGAGCGTCACTCCAGTCGTCACCCAGGTCGCAAAGCGGACTGCCAGCGTGGTCCTGCGGTCGACCGGGCCATTGTCGCTAGTGGCCTGGCGTCGAGTCACCGCTTCGATCTCGTCGTATCCGCCTGCAATCTCGACTGATCGAACCTGAGTGCCGGCGAGGGCAAATGACCGAGCCGTGGATACCGGGACCGCCACAAGCTTTTTAATCGGCACAAGTCGATCCGATATCCCGTCAGTTCATGCAAGCACAGGCAGCTCTGCCCGACCGAAGTTGACGCTCTACCAAATAGCGCAGCGCTGATTCGGTCGCCGTGAGCCGCTGGGCACCGAGCTAAAAGCGGTAAATAATCGAACCAAACGAATCAAGATCGCAAAGCTTGATCCGTATATTTGCCTCATCCGCTCCAAGGAAGAACTCCTATGCGTCCAGCACGCGTGCTCCATATGGTTGGATCAGCGACCTCCTCCTTCTACCACGATCTATCCATGGTCTACGCACGCTCTGCGCTGCAGCCAGAGACGATGCAACACACGTTCGCTGTCGTTGAACCCGGCGGACGGTGGCGGGTGGGGCCGTCCCTGAACAACCTCGGCGCATCGGTAAGGATTAGTGAGTTCCTAAACACCCTCGAGCGCCCCGACCTGGTCGTCCCCTATATGTTCGATCGTGCCGGCATGACCTCGTTCCGTTCCTTCTTCGAGGATGTTCTCGGCATTCCCGTGGTCGGATCAGAGGCTGGCGCAGCTGCGATGGCAGCCGACAAGGCAATCACCAAGACGGTTGTCGGGGCCGCTGGGGTTCGGGTCCCTCGAACCTTCGCCTCAGCTCCTGACTCCTCCGACTATCCCGTCATCGTCAAGCCAGCTCGCGAGGACAACTCACTCGGGCTTACCCTCGTCGAGCACCCCGACCAGCTTCGCTCAGCCATTCTCGATGCGGAGCAGTTCGACGCTGGGGTGATTGTCGAGCAATACATACCTGGGAGAGAGATCCGCGTTGCTGTTATCGAGCTTGGTGGTGAGCTGATGGTGCCAGCCATGCTGGAGTACGGCGTGACCCACAGCCATCCCATGCGCACAACCGATGACAAATTGGAACTGGGAGACAACGGAAATCCAAGAGCTCAAGCAGCGAGCCTGGAGGCGCCGATGACATGCCCAGCAATCGTCGACAGCGTCCTGGCCGCATCGCTCGAGGACCAGGCAACCCGAGCACATCGCTCGCTCGGATGCCGTGACTATTCGCTGTTCGACTTCCGCATCGATACAGAGACCAGTGAGCCATACCTCCTCGAGGCGTGTCTGTTCTGGACATTTGGCCCAATCAGCATAATTTCGCGCATGATCGAAAGTGGAGGCGACGACCCGGCCGCTGTGGCCACACAGGTTTGGCGCAACCGGATGAGAAATTCCATGACGTCGGCAAAGTTGACTTAATGCGCAGACTTCAAGCGGACCTCGTCCCCACTGACATCGACTTGGGCGAACTTCGTAAGGCCATCAAGGCCAACGGATTCACCGCAGTCCGCCGAGTTGGCTTGACCGGGCCGTCCGACCTTGAGCGCTTTGTCGCTCAACTCGGCCCACTGGTCTTCACCCCGGGTGAGCGGCCACTCTCCGGGACCACTCACGTCTTTGAAGTATCCAACATCAATCGTCGGGCGCAGGTGAAGAGCGTTTGGCATACCGATACGTCTTACGTCAAGGCGCCGCCAGTGATCACGGTGCTGGCAGCTGTGAAAGTGCCTCGATCGGGCGGCGACACGCTGGTACTTGATCAGCGCAAAGCTGCCGCCGACGCCGACGCTGGACTCGTCGAGGCACTCGAAGGTGTAGAGCTTCTTCACGTTGCGAGCCGGGTCCGCTGCCCCGATGAGACCGGAGCCGGAACATGGCATCCGGCCCTGCGATCCGTCGGCGGCGAACATTCCGTTGCCTTGTACCTCGGGGCCCGAGAGCGCATCGCGGGAGCGCGCCGCCGGGGTGTCGCCCTCGATCCCCTCGAGACGTCAGAACTGATCGATGCCGCCTTTTCGCAAGCTTCAGCAGCTGCGCCTGCGCGTCATCGCTGGGCGTCAGGCGACCTGCTCTTCATCGACAACCGAATCACCCTGCATGCAGCCGATCATGCCAACGTGGCCGGCGACCGAGTGCTCCACCGGGTTACGTGCGGATCAGAGGTTCCCATCGCAGCCAGCTCTTACGGTCGCTGAAACAAGAGCTGCGGCCCCATCCGTTGGTTCACAACCCAATTATTGAGGTCACCTCTGGCCGCATTCCTGAGCCATCCGCAAGCGCGTCGACGACGCACTCAGCGCCCGCGATGGGCTGTCCACCAGAAAGTTCCCCCGGAACTGCGATCACGCGCAGTCCAGCCGTGAGCGCAGCGAGGACCGACATAGGGGTGTCCTCAATGGCGATCGTCGTGGCGGGGTCAGCGCCGGTCAGTTCCAACGCCGCCTTGTAAACGTCCGGTGCGGGCTTGCCCCGGGCCACGTCGTCGGTAGTTAACACGACCGCGAAATCATCGAGCGAAAGCTCAGAGCCCGCCGCTTTAGCGATCGCGTCGATGTTTGGGCGGTACGTAGAAGTGACCAACCCAAGGGTCTTGTCCGCACCTAGTGCCCACCGGACCAGTTCGGCGACGCCAGGCCTGAGCGGTGTTTTGGATTCGGAAATTTCGGAGCACGCAATCTCGGTCTTTCGACGGTGGATGCCTACGATCTGGTCTTCGGAAAGCTGAGCATTGGTCGCATCGGCGAGCAGCCGAAGCCGAGCCTGGCCACCCGAGATGGTGAGGAGTCGCCGATACGTATCTCGATCCCAAGACCAGTCGATGCCTGCCTCCACCATGGCCTGGTTGTAGGCCCGCCGCTGGATGTCAGAAGTCTCGGCGAGAACACCGATCGAGCCAAAGAGCACAGTTTCAATCATGGTCGGAAGCTAGCAGCGACAACCCCCGAGTCGGTCCGCCGCTCAGTCGGAGCCGCTCGTTCGAGAGCTGGATCGAGCCCTAGGCCACCTGGAAAGCGGTCAGATGGTTTGCGAAGTGCCACCAGGACTGACCAAATCCCCCAGTGGTCGTCGAGGAAATTTTGACGCCGACGACGCTTTGGCAAAAGGTAATGATCGCTTCAACGGCTTCACGACTGCGAACAAGCTGCTGAAGGTGGGGCCACCGCCGTCCACTAGGAATTGAACGTTGGTACATGCTGCTTCCGCACCCACCCCTGAGCGGAAGCGACGCACCACGCTGGTCTGACAATCAAAAGCGTTTAGGAACCCCTTGCCTGCAACAAGGAGCCAACCGATCGCAACCGAATCACTACTGCCTAGGGCCCGCTGTCAACCAGTTGCGCATGTCGGGCGCCCGTGGTGGGCCTGATTCGATGCTTGTCTCGACTTTTAACGGCGACCTTGCAGCTCGCCCACCGGCACACCTGACGGGCTAATCGTAAAGGCCTGCGACGGGTCCGCACAGGGCCGGAGCTCAAAGACTGCTCTAGGGCTTCGAGTCGTCGACACACGTGCGTTGGCATTACGGTCAGACAACGAAGTGGCTTCGCCTCCCCTGGCCTACTCACTAACAAATTCATGTGCCTGAACCCGCCGACGGTTTGACGTTCAGGACCACTACTCCTTGGATTCACCTTTGAGATCTAGAGACACAAGTACCACGAGCACCGGCGCAACGATGGGAACTCGACTGTGAGCTGGCAGCGTCACCGGCTCCGTCGTACGGCGAGATCGTGACTGTCCCGAAAGGCGGATGCGCCAACTCGAAACGGTGTTTAACAGTCCCAAAAAATCGCCGTTCGGCTCGTGCCGCAGCGAACAACAGACTGGCCTTCGACTTTTCAGCACCTACCCAATAAGGAGATGAATCCCAAATGAGTGCAACCACGTCCCTCAGGCGACTTCTTGCAGTCGTCCTAGTGCTTACCCTCGTTGCCGCCTGCGGTGCCGACGATGAAACTACCGACACCACGTATAACTCCTCGACCGAAAGCAGCACTTCAGGCGTCATCTCCGACGAGTGTCCGATCCCAACACCTGCCGAGAACACCACAATCGACTTGATCGGTTGGGAGTTCCCCGCAACGGCCGAGATCGCTAACGAATTTGCTGACTGCAATAGCAACAACCTTCAGATCAACGTCCAGTTACTCGACAACGCGACGGCGCAGGATCAAATTGCGCTGGACTTCGCCACTGGCGCACCCGAGTTCGAGATCGTCCACGCCACCGACTCGCTTGTCGGAACGTGGGCCGACAACCTGGTCGACCTGACAACGCTTATCGATCAATATCGGGAGGAGTTTGGACTCGACGACATCCCACAGTCGATGTGGGACGGTGCAACCGTGGACGGCCGGATCCTTGGTGTACCGCTCTTTTCCAACACGATGCACTTTTTCTATAACACCGAAATTCTTGATGCGAACGGCGTCTCTGCCCCCGACAACTACGACGAAGTCATCGAAGCCTGTGGCGTATTACAGGATGCTGGCTTCGACGATCCGTTCAATATGAACCTGTCGGCCAACTGGGCATGGGAGATCGAGTTCTCCAACATCTTGAAATCCCTCGGTGGAAACATCCTCAACGATGACAACACGGCCGGCTGGAACACGCCCGAGGGCCTTGAGGCCGTGAACAAGATCGTTGAGGTATCCGACGCATGCATGAGCGATGCCGGCCGCGCCTTCGGCATAGACGACGCCGAAGCTGCGTTGCGGGCTGGGGAGCTACCAATGGCTACGATCTGGGCGTCGCGCGCCGCGCAAATGGACGATCCAGAGAGCTCGCTCGTTGTGGGACTCATTGAGTTTGGCCCAGCCATCCGAACCAACGCCGACTCGCTGCGGAACGGCCCCGCCTACGTGGACTACTACGCCATTCCAGCCAACGGCAGCGTCGACCCCGAGACGGTGTTTCTTGCGATAATGGCAGCCGTCGACACTGAGTCTCAAGAGGCAACCGCTGCGCACGCTGCAGTTGCCCGCCTTGGTGTCTCGAACCCGAACGGCCCACGTAACGGTGAAGCGTCGGCGATCTCAGTCGCCGAGGGCGTCGGTGCCCGAATCAAGAACTCAGCACTACCGATTGCGCAAGCGGTGTTGGGTGACGCCTTGCTTGAAATTACCGCCAGCGATGCTGACCCAGCACAGGCACTGGCCGATGCCGAGGCAAACTACATCGAGGAAGCCACGGCCGCAGGGTTCCTGTAGAAGCAGTACAAGTCCTTCTTCGGGGGCCGGGTTATCCGGCTCCCGACAGAAGGACTCAATAATGCTGGGGGAAGACAATGGACCGAAGGACCTTTGCGGGCTTCACCATCCCGAGTGTTCTCATCATGGTGTTGCTGATGGCGGTCCCGCTGATCACGACCGTCTACTTGTCGTTCAACCGGATTTTCTTGCGAGACCTCAACGATCGGCAATGGATCGGCTTTGAGAATTACACCGAGGTGCTATCTGATCCGGCCTTTTGGGATGCATTCAAACTCACGATCCTCTTCGTCGCCATTGTAGTGCCGGCACATCTGGTGCTCGGTTTTGGGCTTGCGACACTGCTCGACCGAGTCAAACGGGGGCGGAGTTTTTACATGGCGGCGTTGCTACTGCCGTTCATCGTCACCCCTGTGGTCGGCACTCTGATGGTCAGAGATCTATTCGATCGCGGCGGCCTCCTCGCATGGCTATGGAATCTGGCAACCGGCGAGACTTTCGTAATTGACGCCGGCAACATCACGTGGATCCTGATCCTTCATGGGATCTGGGCCACAACCCCCTTCGTGGTCATCACACTGTTCGCTGGGATGCAAACACTGCCCCCCGAGCGCCTCGAGGCATCGGAAATCGACGGCGCCGGATTTTGGGCCAAACAAAGGTTCATCGTGATTCCCCACCTGCGATCGCTGATCGTCTTCATCTTGCTCATCAGCATCATGGACAGTTACCGAGTATTTGACAGTTCGTTCGTATTCGGTCAGAGCGTGGGGGAATCGGCAAACACCCTGACGGTGTACAACTTTGAGGTTGCGTTCCGGGGCCAATTGGGTCGGGTCGGCAAGGGCAACGCAGTCGCTGTACTCACGATGATCGGAATGTTCGTTGCGCTCATTCCGTTCCTGCGCAAGTCCTACGCGGAACAGATCGCCGAGCGATGACCAAGGTCCGAGCGCACTTTAAGACCGCAAGCGTGCACACGACGCTGTTGATCACCGTCGTGATTACTTCGCTGCCCTTCTATTGGGCTGCCCAAACATCGATCAAGTTCACTCGCGACACCATCCGCAGCGAGCCAACCCTTTGGGGATTCGATATCACGGCGGATCCGTACCGAAAGTTCTGGTTCGTCGACAAGGACCAGAACATGTGGCAGATCGGGCTGTTCTTTTTGATCCTGATAGCCATCATCTCCTTCCTTCTAGTCGTGAGGCGACGGTTTGAAACGACATGGCCTTTCACCCTCGCCGTGACCGGCGCGCTGTGGGCTTCGCTGATTGTCTTTCCATTGCTCTTCGAAATGAACCGCGAGTTCGATTTTTTCGTGAACTCGATCACCGTCACCATCATGACGGTTGTCATTTCTATCTCGATCGGCTTGTTGGCCGGCTACGGTCTCGCCCGCTATTCAGGGATTTCGGGAGCGATCATCTTGATCCTGGCACTGGGTTTCCGCGCACTTCCGCGCACAGCCTTTGTCCTCCCATACTTCATTGTTGCCAAAGAACTCGGGATACTTGACTCGCGTCTGGTTATCGTCCTCGCACTCGTTGCCATAAATCAGCCATTCACGATCTGGATGTTGCGGAGTTTCTTCATGGAGATACCGCGCGAAATTGAGGAGGCAGCGATGGTGGATGGAGCCACGCGTCTCCAGGCCTTTCGCATGGTCGTCATCCCGATGATGTGGCCCGGCATCATCGCCACATCGCTCTTCACGATGCTGCTGGCGTACAACGAATTCCTCTTCGTACGCGTGCTAGCGGTAACGGAATGGACTCTTCCTGTAGCGATCTCCGCTCTCGCCGGAGGCGATAGCGCAGTCTCGGTTACTGAGGCAGCGGCGGCATCGGTCTCGATCACGCTGCCGATTGTCATCGTCGTTATCACTTTCCAGAAGCACCTTGTGAAGGGACTGGGAGCCGGGGCGATCAAGGGCTGAGCCAACACGTGCCGCATCCCCTGAGTGAGTCGCCCTCGACTATCTCAAGTCTTGGGAAACCCCGAGGTTTGCCTGCTGAGATCCCAGGCGCACATACGACCGGCAACTCCGCATGGCGCCGGCTGCCCTTGTGCCCCAAAAAACAAATCCGACGGGCCCTCACCGACGCCTTCCAGGCGCCTCGGTCCACCCTCTGACAAGTCATGGAACCCTGCGTCTAGTCCCAGCGGGTCAACCGCAAGATTTCTGCTCTCGGTGAGGCGAACGGAGCCGACGATCAACTCGGCCTGGAAGCGTCTCGATGACAGAGGTTCCTGCTGGCACAACACTCGGCTCGCAGACGGCGAATTCGCAAACGTTCCTGGACGAGCGAACCCCACCCAAACACCGACGGCTAAGCTCCCAACCCACCTGACCCCGAAATCGAACGGCGGATGTGGGGTCGGCGTCGATTACCTAACCGGCAACTAAACCGCAGAAAGGCATCTTCACCGGTCTGGTCGCCCTGCTTATTCAGCAGCAACTAGATGCACCAACCGGATGCGGAAGCCCACCGAGAAGGAGAACTTCTGATGACAGGTGCCCGCCCGGAACAAGCGGCCTTGAGCTGTGACACCGACCTCTCAAAAACCGACCTGACCCGCACGGTGATCGAAGGCATGGTCGAGGGACTCAACGACCACCGAATCGACGACATCGGTGAGTTCTTCGCAGACGACTTCCGATGGATGGGCAACACTGGCTGCGGCACCAAGCAGGGTCTTTTGGAATTTCAAGAGAACTGGCAGCGGCCCTTTCAGGCTGCGTTCGCCGACAAGGTCTGCATTGACGAGGCCCGGCTGTTCATGGGCGAATGGGCAGCAGCGTTCGGGCGCCAGGAGGCGACACACGCCGGAGAATTCATGGGGATTGCACCGACGGGAAAACGGGTCGAGATCCGGTACATGGACTTCTGGAAGGTGGTTGACGGCAAGATCATCGACAACTGGGTAATGGTCGACTTCCCGAATGTGCTGGCCCAGCTGGGAGTCGACATCTTTGACGGCGAGGGATGGGAACGATTCGACAATGGTGGCCGCTGTGGCTGAAGTGAGGCTGGACAAGGTCACGAAGGTTTAGCCCAACGGGTTCCAGGCATCGCCGAACTCCCCACGTCAAATATGTAGCGGGCCCATAACAAACCGGAAAGACTTCACTCGCATGAACCATCGCAATCAGGAGAACAAAGCCGCCGTTTGGGACTACTGGCAGAAGCTCAATCATGTTCACGACGACGGGATAGCCGACATCATCCAGACTGCGTTCCACGAAGACGTCAACTGGAATGGTTCGGCCCCTATCGACCGTGTCCTTGGTGTCGACGCGCTAATCGCTGACGTGTGGGAGCCACTGCTGCGATCTTTCCCGGACCTGAAGCGGAAACCGCAGGTTTTCATGGGAGGGATCGACGATGGCGAATCACGCTTCGCCGGCGGTGATGGCACCGAGTGGGTATCGGGGTGTGGTCATCTCACCGGAACGTTCGTTAAGGACTGGCTCGGAATCCCGGCGTCAGGGAGACGAACGACTATCCACTTCGGCCAATTTTTCATCATGAGCGAGGGCAAAATCGCCGAGAGCTTCGTGATATTCGACATCCTTTCGGTGATGCGCCAGGCCGGCTTTGAAGTACTCCCGCCATCACCCGGAGCCGACGGGGGAACGGTTCCCGGCCCGGCGGAAGACGATGGAATCTTGTTGACCGAGCAGGAGCCGATTGCGAGCCGCAAGACAATACAGCTCGTCGACGAAATGGCTCGAGGACTTGAGCGCTACGTTCGCGACCGCGATGGCGGCGACATGTCTTCAATGGAGCAGCGGCAATACTGGTCTCCCGACATGAAGTGGTACGGCTACTCGGGGATCGGGCGCTGCCATAGTTTTGAGGAGTTCGTCGAGTTCCACCAGCGCCCGTGGCTCCACGGCTTCGGTGACCGTGGCCTTAGTCATCATCCTGATCACGGGCGCGTCATGGGGTTCATTGGTGAGGGCAGCTACGCCTGCGGCGGAATCTGGGACGTCACGTTCTCTCACCACCACGGCACCTACGCCGGGATCCCCGCAACCGGCAAGTTGATGACCGTTCGCGACTTCGACTGGTGGAAACGCGGTCCCGAGGACCTGCTAGTAGAGAACTGGATCCCCATCGATCTCATCGATCTAACGCGTCAGATGGAGGTCGACCTCATGGAACGTCTCGCAATCCTCATCGATGAGCGAGCAGCGAAGAACTGGTGGTGACCGCTCCTCGTTGGTCACGTTAGTGGCAGGCCTGTCACGCTGGAGTGAGCACCCGATCGAGGTAGTCGCAAACGTCGGGACCGCCTTGATCCTCGTGCACGCAGCGACTCGCTCGATCTGACACCGTGACAATGCCGACTAGCGCCGCCGGTTTGATCTCAGCCAAGGTCGAGCTCGCACGACAAGTCCCACTCCGGCAGCGGATCCTTGAACTGGGCCCACTTCTGTGGACCCTTTTCGAACTCGCGACCGGTGAGCACACAGTCGTTGAGCCGATGCCGGATCTGGTCTTCGTCCATGTCGATGCCGATGAAGACGATCTCGGTCTGACTGTCCCCAACGATCGGATCCCAGCGCTCGTCGAAAGCGATGCGGTCCTCGGGTGTCTCGAACTCCCACTCGCTTT
>MDSZ01169659.1_pt1 | contig 10373 bp, 7 predicted proteins | sample 811201 | NCBI WGS metagenome assembly MDSZ01 (sample SAMN05326647, study PRJNA326480) | marine metagenome | isolation source: seawater | place: Indian Ocean: North | collected 2010 | reverse complement strand
CTAATAAAATATCTTTATCTTTTGCAAGTTTTTTGTATCTATTATTAAGTTCAGAAATACTTTGTTTACTGAGTTCTTTTTTCCTTTTAAAAACTTCATCATCATTTACATTTAGAAAAAATTTAAAATCGGGCTTTGGGATAAAAGCTAAAAATATTTTTAGTGTTTTATAGTCTAAGCCTATCTTTGATCTTCTTGGATCAGATATTATGTCATAGTAGTATCTGTCGAATATCAAAATTTTTCTTTTTCTCAAATCAGGAAGTAATATAAAAAAATATCCAAGATAATAATCTAGTAAATGATAAGTTAGTCTTAATAATGAAATAAAAAAGGAAGATTGTTTAGCTCTGTGAGGGCTTGAATAATTTCTGTCTACATTTATTTTTGGATTAATCTTCTTAATTAAATCTGCGATCCTTGGAAATAGGTATGGTCTAAAGTGATGTATAACTATTTCTATACCATACATTTTTTCTAAACAATTTTTTAATTCATTTATTAACGTTGTTTTACCACACCCATCAGGTCCACTAAATGATATAAAAAAACCACTTGGTTTAATATAAGATTTTGTAAAATAAAACAAAAATTTGAAAATACTAAAAAAGTTTTTCCCTAAATTTTTACAAAAAATTTTCAGAAGCAAAAATTTATTTTTAATTTGGTTAGAAATCAATTCTTCTTTTCCTATTGACTCTAAACTTTTTTGAATTACTAATTCTGATTCTTTTGGGGAGAGAATATTTTTAGTAATTAAATTTATTTCTTCGTAGTTATTTTTAAATATTTCTTTAAAATAAATTTCATATTTTTTGTGGATCCCTTTGTTAATAAAAAAGTGATGAAGAGATTTGTCTAGAAACACTATTGATTCATTTGAAACTCTAATGCCATTTTTATTAATTCTACTAAATTTATATAAAAGATTAGGATCAATTAATTCAATTCCATATACCTGACTATTATTAAAAATATCTATCATTAATGACTTTTGATAAATATTTTGGTCTTCTTCATATAATAAGTTGTAATGAATTATTCTTTCATTTTTATAGAAATTAATAACTTCAAATTCAAATTCTTTTATTATTTTTGTAAGAATTTTGATTGATTTTTTTTGATCATCGGGGTGTATAAACAAATCAATATCTCTTGAATTAAGTTTATAAGGAAGTAAATCATAATTTCTTAAGACTGAATACCTAATCGGATAATTATTAAAATCAAAAAATATCTTTTCAAGAAACTTTATGTAGGAATTCATTTTTTTACTTTAAAAATAATATTTTGCTTTTATATAATTTTTTGAAAATAACATTTGGACTTATTAAAAAACTAGATAAAAATGTAAGAAAAAATAATATCCAATTTTTTTTGAGAAAGCTATAAATACTTTTTCTATATAAAAAGGTACCAAAATATAATCTAAGGTTTGAAATTTTTTGAATTATACTTATTGATTGCTCATATTCTGCAAAAGTCAATTGAATTTCATTATTTCTTCTTTTAAGAAGACAATCTTTGATCCAAAATATTTTTTGTTGCATGATCCATAATCCTCTTGATGTTAAAGAATCTTCTGTTTTTCTGTATTTGAATAATGGTCTAGGAATAGTAAGAAAATAAAATCCATCTTGACCTAAATCAGATAATCTATTCCAAAGATCTAGATCTTCTGAATAATCTTGAGTTCGCTTTGATTTTTTATTGTCAACGTATTTTCTATAGCCGCCAACTGATATTGCTAATTCCTTTCTAAACATTGTTGTTGGCAAAATAAAAGTAAGTTTATTTTTTTTATAAATTTCTAAAAATTCTTTCTTGCTAGTTGGACCTATTTTTTGAATTCCTAGTATGTTGTAATTTTTATCACAATAATATGAGTAGCATCCAACACCTATTATTTTCTTGTCTTTTTTTATTAAATTAAATTGGCTTTCTAACATTTTTTTATCTGCAATATCGTCAGAGTCGAGAAACGATATTAATTGACCCTTTGCCATTTCTAGACCTAATTGTCTGCAGTAAGCTATTCCTTCATTTTTACTATTTGATTTAACTTTTAGCCTTTTTTCTTTTTTTGATATTTTAGTTATTATGTTTAATGTTTTGTCTTGTGAATTATCATCTATTACTATAAGTTCTCTAAAAGATAAAGTTTGATTTAAAATACTCTTTATTGACAGTGAAATCGTTTCTTCAGAATTATAGGTGCATATAACGACAGTTATTTCAGGGGATTTTTTTTTATTTTTGATCATTTATCTTCTCATAGAATTTGATTATTCTTTGAATTGCAATCTCATAATTATATCTTTTTAAGGCTGTAGTTTGACTATTAATAGCAAGTTTTAAACGTAATTCTTCTTCATTGGCCAATAGATTAATAGCACTTGAAATATTAGAAATTAGTTCTTTTCGAGATTCTGGTAATGAAACACAAATTCCTGCATTGTTTTCTTTTACGCATCTACTAGTTTCATCTCCTTCAATGCAAATCACAGGTAGCCCAGAAAGCATAGCTTGTAATACTATAGTGCTTAATCCGTGCCTATATGAGGGATATAAAAATATATCTCCATTATTTAATTTCTTAACAACCTCATCTAAACTTAATCTGCCCTCAAGCTTTATTCTTTCTTTATAAATTGAATCTTCCCTTAATTTCTTTATTCTATTTTTGCATGGGCCATCACCAATTATAGTGAAATCTGCATTATGATAAATTTTCATAAATTCTAAAACAGATTCCAAACCTATTTCAGCACCTTTCCATTTTTTTAATTCACCACAATATATTATTTTTAAAGTTTTTTGTCTTGAAAAATTAATTTTTTTAATTGCCATATTTTTTGAATCATTTATATAGGTTTGATTAAAATATCTACTTTTTTTTAGAAAATATTTTGGAATATATTTTGGCGTATGAGTCAATATAAGGACGCTTTTTAAAAATGAAATCCTTAATAAAGGATCGAAATTATGTAGGATTGATTTGAGGATAGATCTTACTTTCTCAAATAAAATTTCACTAAAATTAAGATATTTATAAGATTCTTTTGGTAAATTAAGACTCCCTATTGGACCCCAAATTAATTTACCTTTGGCAAGTGCTAGACCTGCAGGCATCCAGCTCATATTGCCAGTGAGATGATGCATAATATCATATTTGTATTTTCTATTTAATTTATTTGCTTTTATACCAATAGCAATTTGCCAAAAATAGTAGTAAATTAAGAAAAATTTTTTCTTAAATTTTAAATAGGTAAATATAGGAGGTAAGTCGTAATAAATAAACTTTAAAGAAGTTGGTTTTTTTTTTCTTTCAAAATATTCTTTATGTTTTTTTTCTAAATTTTTTCTAGTAATTACATGAACCTGATATTTCTCTGCTAATCGTAAAACAATCTGCCATCCAATCTCACATTCACTTCCTTTGCCATCTTCGCATGCATATGCAGATATTAATATCTTCATATTTTAAGTATTTATATTTTTAATGTTTTAGAAGACTTTATTGAATTTATAAAGTAAGAAGTTGATCTTAAAATTAACAACGCATACCAAAAATGTGGGACGTTGTAACCTGTATAAGAATATAAAGCAATAAAAGTAATTAATAACTTCAAATTAATATTTTTAAATAATCTTAAGAAGAATACATAAATAAAATAAATAAAAGAAAATAAGCCATTAGTGATTAAGTATCCAGGGATAAACCCACCAATTACATTAACGTCATACAGACCTATAATACTCGAAGTGGTGATGTAGCTAACGCCTGTTCCAAATAAAAAATCAAATGTTGTTCTTGCATTATTAAAGTAATCAAAAAGAGGCAATATCCTTGCTGTTGTACTTAGATCATTTTGGGCTAAATTTAATATATTATCTCTATTAAAAGTTAATAATGAAGAAACAAATTCGTAGATTCTTACAATATTTTCATTGTTATTTAAAAAGAGAAGAAATATAAAGAATATCAAAAATAATGCAAAATATATAAATTTGTCCTGATCAATTAAGAAAAAGGCAATAAATAATAAATTAATAAGAGATGAGACTCCTCCACACAATAGTATGACAATAATCGTCGAAACAATTACTAATCTTTCAATATTTATCTTATCTTTAAAATTATTAAATTTATTAAAGGTTTTTATTAAATAAATATAAGAAATAAATGTCAACGAAATTATTTTACCAGTATGAGATGGTTCTATTGCTAGGGAGTTATAGCTAAAAATATGCCTTACAGAAATCAAGTTGGGGATAGGAATTCCTAAAAGATCACATAATAATTGAACCAATGACATTAAAGCAAAGGAAAATATAATTATTCTTAAAATAGTAAGATAATACTTTAAATTTAAATTTTTATCTATTAATAATTTTGTAAATGAAAAATATGATAAAGACAAAAAAACTGTATTTAAAAAAGTTAAAATATCATATCCTGTATTAAGGATAAATATATGAAATAATGGACTAACAAATGTTATGAGGATTAAAGTTAATTCATAAATATGTTTTAATTTTTTGATATTTATTAGGCTAAATAAAATAATTGGACTTAAAGAATATATAAGTAAATAATTTCTAAAGTTTTCATCTATGAAGATATTAAATGTTACACATAGATTAAATAATATAACTAGAGGAAACAACGACTTTGTTTTTAATTTTAACCCCAATTTATCAATCGATTAGACTATAACCAATTGTAGTGTCAAAGCTAAATCCTGAAAATAGTTTTTTCTTATTCAAAAATTTTCAATTTTAATTTGTTTTAAAATGTAGTCAATTAATTTAGCAATTAATTTTTCTTCTTCCCATTTAAATAGGTTGTTACTTTGTGTTTGGGAATTGTTCCTTTCAAGAAAAAAAAATGACTTTTCTAATAAACTGAACAATATTAATTTTTTTGTGGTCTTCTTGTCTAATTTAAGATTAAATCTTTTAATTGATTTAATGATTTTTAAGAATATTTCTTTAACTGATTTTTCTTTATTGGTTGATATTATAAAAGTTATTAAATCATAAAAATATGGTAATGAATTAGAACTATATTCCCAGTCAAAAATATATAGTTTTTGTTGCTCAATTAGTAAGTTGGAAGGCTTAAAGTCACCATGAGCTAAACAAGTAGGTAAGTCAAATTTATTAAGTTCTAGAATTTCAATTGAAGTATCTATTCTTTTTATCCAATTTGAATTAAGAAATCTGTATAAAATATTTATTTTTTCATATATATTTTCTACATTTTCCCTTTTTAAAAGAGAAGATGTTTTCTTCATTATTTCAAATAGAGCTTTTAAATGTAAATCTGTAAGATAGTATTTAAATTCTGCTTTTTCTAGGTTAATAGTGTCATTATAAAGCCATGTGACCCGACTTGAAAGTTTGTAATTTTTGATTCTAGGAATTGCAAAATTTTCCCACCTATATTTTGATAAAAATTTTATAGTTTTTATTTCTTTACTTATTAGTTTATAAACTTTTTTGGAACGAGTTAATTTAAGAAATCCTAAAATTTTACCATTTTTATCGATGAATTCGATTGTTGTTTTTCTATGTGGAGAAGAAGTTCCTGAAAAGAAAGAAAGGTATTTTATTTCGTCAAAATTAATTTGTCTTAAGGTTTTTTGATTTTGCAAAAATATACTTTTTAAGGGGAAAATCCTTTGTAGTGAAAAATATGATAATAACTTTACTAAAAATTTAAGAAGACTTAATGCAATGCCTTCCGGTTGAATTATCTGAAGGCTTGATCTGAATGCAGCTGATGGTTTTAATGGTAAAAAATGCCATCTATCATTACTTATGGCTTTGACAATTATGTATCTTTCGCCATTAATATTCGGTTTAATACCAATTTCTCTTAGGTCATATAAGAAATCTCTTAGTGGTTGTTTAAACATAAATTAATCTAAAAGTTCTAGACAATACCCACATTAATTTTTAGTTTTTTTCTAACATATAAATTAGATAAAAAACTATTTATTAAAATACCTATAGAAACACTCAAGGAGCTTCCTAGCAAACCCAAAGATTTTATCAGAAACAAAGAAATTACTAACATAATTATTAAACTAAAATAATGAATAATAACATTAATTATTTGTTTGCCTGCCATTGAAATAATCAAAACACCACTACCCAAAGATGTGCAAACTAAATGCGAAAAGACAATGATTATCATTGGCAAGTACGAAAGTTTGGAGTATTCTTCACCAAAAGTATAAAAAATAATTTCTTTGCCAAATAATAATAAAATAAAAAATATTATTGTGGTAGCCACGAAATAAAGTTTATTTGCATTGTTTGAAAGTTGGTTAATTTTGTCTATTCTTCCTTCTTTAATATTTTCAGAGATATAAGGGGCAATAATAGTATTTATAATTACGTAGGGAATCGAAGAAAGCTGGAAAATACGCTCTGCAACTCTAAAATAACTTATAGATTCTGGGTTACTAAAAAAACCTAATAAAATTATATTCAACTGTGTGAATAATAAATTTGCACCTGCGATTAATGTAAATAGTAAAATACTTTTATTTAAATGACTTTGAAATTTACTGGAATTATTCTTTTTTCTTATTTGCCTAGACTTATTAAAATACTTATAAAGAATATAATTAAAAATTAATATCAAAAATAAAGTAGTAATGTAACCTCTAATAACATTAGATAACTCAAAATAACCAAAATAGTAAATAGAAATTAATGTTATTGAAAAGATTAAAGGATGAAAAACCTGTATAATCAAATCTGATAAAAAAGGTTTTTTAAAACCTTTTAATATTCCACTAAAGAAAGCATTTAAGGAACTAAAAATAATAATAGTTGATATTATTATAAAATTATTTATACTTCCTACATTAAAGATTCTACAAATAACAAAAAAAATAATTATCAAGAATATATTTTTTAAAATTATATTCTTGAATGTTCTATTAATAACTCCTGAGGGTGATTTATTCCCAGCGATTTCTCTGATTAAAAATAATGGAATGCCTCCCGATATAAATATTGAAAATACAGAAGACAAGGAAATTATAAATCCATATTTACCAAAATCTTCTACTGAAATAACTCTTGCTAAAAAAATACTATTAAATACTGATATTGGAATCCCTAAAAAATATAATAATCCAATTTTAGAGAATAATTTTTTTAAATTTAATTCATTAGATAACATTATTTAATGCACTTAGAGATTTTTTAAAATTGAAAGATTTTCTATTAATGGGTTGGTGGGCTTATGCACTTGTTTTAAATAATCCATAGCTTGCATAGGTTTAAGATTCATCTTCTTTACTAACCATGCCATACAAACAATTGGTGATCTTTCAATAGATGCATAACAATGAATATAGATTGGACCTCTCATTAATAATTTATCTATTATTTCAATTGAAGAGGCTATATCCTCCAACTTCAGTTCCTCTTTAGATTTATGATCGGGTAAGCTGTATCTTACAGATAAAATATTTGAATCGTTATTGGTTAACAAATTACTTTCATATTCATAAGTAAGATTCAAAATAGATTTAATACCTTTAAGTTCTAAAGTTGAAATATCTTTTAGATTTTTAGGGAAAGTCCCTATCGCGATTTTATTTAAAAGTACCCAGTTGAATATCATTAATATAATTTAGTCTAATAATTTCCATAATTTCTTTAAATTAATTAATAATAAATCTTTAATTTCAATTACTTTCCTATACTTCTCTATTGGCTTTTCTTCTTCATATGAATCACTTATTTGATCAGATAAATTTTCTTCAAGATATGAATCATAGTAACCATATCCATCGTCAGCATATCCATAACCATATCCATATCCATAACCATATCCATAAATATTATCTTTTTTACTATCTGAATAGGATTTTGAATTTACTATTATTCCTAAAAGTTTCTTGCCGCTATTATTTATTTTTCCGATAGCTTTTTTGGGAATATTTCGTTTAACATAATTTATACTAACTATCAGAAAAACTCCATCTATTAGATTAGATATTAGTGATGTTTCTGATATAGATAATATTGGAGGAGCATCAATAAGAATATAGTCATAATTATTTTTTTCTTTTAACTCTTTAATGAGCAATTCCATTCTTTTTGAACCTATTAATCTTGCAGGATCGGGAGGTTTGGTACCTGCAGTTATAACATCAAAGTTTTCATACCCTTTAAATTTTTGAATAACTTCATCGGTTTTTATATCAGGATCAGAAAGAAAATTTGATAGGCCTACTATATTATCAATCCCTAATCTTGAATGAACAACAGGTTTCCTCATATCGGCATCTATTAAAATGACCCTAGAACCTAAATCTGCTAGAGTTTTTGATGTAAAGAGGTTAATAATGGATTTACCTTCACTTGGGAGAGAACTTGTTAATAAGAAAGATTTAGAATAATTATCCTCAGTCAAGAACTTAAGTGAACTGTATAAATCTCTAAACGATTCTTGATGAAAAAATGCTTCAGCAGCTTCCTTTTTATCTTTAAAATTTGTTTTTTCTTTATCAAAGAAATTAAAGTTTATTTCGGAGGATTCTATACCATCCCATTTTGAATTAAATGGAATCATACCCACTAAAGGAACCTTTAATTCATCAAGAATCTCGTTTATATCATGAAAAACATAATCAAATCTATCTTTTAGAATTGCGGAAAGAATGCCAAGAAAAATACCACCTACTAAACCTAAAGTTAAGAATTTTCTATAAGAGGGACTTACTGGTTTATTAGTAATTTGAGGTTCACTTATAACTTTCCAAGGGAATGTACTTTGTGCAATTTGTAATTGGAATCTCTCTCTTGCTGAAACTAGTCCAAGTAGATTTTTGTTGGCAATGTTTAATTGTTGAATAATCGAATCATATTCTTTAATTAGCATAGGCTGTAACTTGAATTTGGATTCAAGATTTTTTAACTGTTCCTTAAGTGTTTTTGTTTTACTTTCATTCAAATTTAGAGCTATGTCAACTGCCTCAAGTTGAGTGTCGTAAATCATTGGTTTAATATTTTTTTGTCTGTTTTCTAGCGTAAAAACAATACTGGAATTTCTTGTATATTTAGATTTAGCCTTTGCTAATTCTTTTTCGATGTTAGTTAATTCTTCAAGTAGGCTTTGATCATAGTCAGTTATTGACAATCCAGAATTTGATAACTGTTCTGAAGAACTTATATATTCTTTAAAACCCCTTGCAGTAAGATTACCATTCTTAATTTCTTGCTTTACTGTAACTAAACGATCCTTTTCAGTTTGAAGCGCCATTAATTGAGAATCCAATAAAATCTCTTGTTGTTTGATACTCGCTCCTTCAGTATTAGGTTCAAGTATATTGTTTTTTTCTCTAAATTCAACGAGTAAGGTTTGATATTTTTCTGTCTTTTCCCTTAAATCAGGTTCTTGCTCATTTAAGAAGTTTAATCCGTCAGATAATCTTTGCTGTCTTTGTTTAAGAGAAGCATCTAAATATGCTTCTTTTAGCTCATTTAAAATTAGCCTACCCTTTTTCTTGTTTGAAAATTTTAATGAGACATTTAATATGCCTTCTGCTCTTTGGTATCTGTATCTTTTTTCTTTCCCACCTCCAATTGTTATTGTAATATTTTTAGAAATAGCATTAACAGGAACATCTAATTTCTTAGCAACCTTATCAACCATGTAAGGACTTTTTAATAATTCTATGAGTGTGGGTAAATCATTATCTACTTGATTAATTGCCATTGTCTCAAATAATTTGCTAGCTTGGTCTATTTCATTTCTTCCATTATTTGAATCTAAACTTATTGGATCAGTAATTAATAGTTTGAATTTTCCTTCATAAATTGGATTAAAAATTCTTTGATATACTGCAATTAAAGTTGTAAGAAAAAATACCCCAATAGTTATTTTAAAAACATGCCTCTTGCTTCTTTTAATAGACTTAATAATGCTATTAAAATCTATTTCTAAATTACCATCTTCACTCGAATTTGAATAACTAACTTCATTTTGATTAGAATCACTCATCATGTTAAGGATAATATTTGTTCGATTTATAGATACGAATTATTATATTAAGTATACTTCTATTAAGTAATTATCCTAGAATAGTTAAATAACCGATATTTTTTATAGCAAACTTGCAACTTCTTTTATTTGATTAAGGATGAAATTAAAGATACTAATTACATTAATTTTTTTTATTTTGAGCATAGAGGGGCATTCTGTTTCCTCTGCAAAAAATAATTTAATCATGTCTGAAAAAAATAATGAATTAATTAAAAATAAAATAGAAAAAAGTCCCTATTTAATTGGACCTGGAGATGTAATTGAGATAATTTTTTTTGGGGCCGAAGAATTAACT
>MDSZ01153843.1_pt1 | contig 10373 bp, 8 predicted proteins | sample 811201 | NCBI WGS metagenome assembly MDSZ01 (sample SAMN05326647, study PRJNA326480) | marine metagenome | isolation source: seawater | place: Indian Ocean: North | collected 2010 | reverse complement strand
CACGCAGGTTGGTGGGAGTTTCCCGGTGGTAAATTTGAAGATGGAGAGAATGCTTCTCAATGTCTAATTCGTGAAATACAAGAAGAGTTGGAATTAGTTGTTTCAACCGGAGAATTGATTGGAAAATGGATTTTTGATCACGGTGATGTAGTTGTTAGATTGCATGTCATGGAGTGTTTTCTTGATGCTGGAGAAATTAAGTTACATGTACACGATAAGGTCAAGTGGTGTTCTGAACCAAATGAGGTTGAATGGTTAGGTCCCGATAGAGATATTGCAGAAGCGATTAGTGCCAGGTTACCGCATTTCCATCGGAATTCATCGTGAATTCATCCCCGATTCTTCGTGGAATATTTTCTCGGCCACTGTGCCAAGTTGCAGCTTCTAGCCAATCACCCAGGTTTTCTCCTTCGATTTCCACGGTTATGACTCCTCCTAAGGGGTTGTCTCCGGGTAATGGGAAAGCCACTTTTCCAGCCATCGCAGCTTGTCTAGAAAGATGGAAAACTGTTCCAGTTTGGTCCAAGTTTGCCGACATTGAATCTAGCGCAGTGTCCAATATTGATTGTTTGTGTAACAATTCAAGAAATGTGGACAAACTAACTCCTTCTGATGCAATGATATCGTTTTGTTCTGTTGGAAATTTTGGCCTTTCGGGTAGGCCGCAAGTAAAATCAGGAAACAATTTCATAATCGAATCTAAAACGAGTTCTGGGTCATCAGCACCGACTAATTTCGATGACACAACTACAGAGTAACCTTCGTCAACACCGGTCAGTTTCAGCCTGCGCATGAACGTCCCAGAAAGTCATATTCAAAGAATTTGATAGGCCAACCTTGACATCTATGTGCAAAATAGGACCTAATATGGAGGTTCGGGTTTGTGCGGTTATTCCCGTTCTGAATGAAGAGAAATTCATCTCCAAGTGCATTGATAGTTTACTCAATCAAACTATGCCGGTTGACATTCTTGTAATGGAGGGTGGTTCTACAGATTCTACTTTAGAAATTCTACAATCGTACGGTGATTCAATCAAAGTCATCAAAAATCCGGGAAAGTATGTTTCAAATGCAAGAAATTTAGCTTTGCAGCACATCGATGAAAGTATCACTCACTGTTTAGAAATTATTGGACATTCATGGGTAGATGAGGATCATGTCGAAAAAAGGGTCAATGATCTATTGGATTTAGAATCCAAACTCGGTATTCGAGTAGGAGCAATTGGTTGTCAAACCAAGGGAGTAGATTCAGTTAGTACCGTTGAAAATTGGATTGAAGGTGCAATTTCTTCTCCAATTGGTTCAGGAGGCGGCCAATTCAAGAATTTCAACGGTAGGGAGCGAACAAAAGTGCCAGCATTTTGCCTTCACAATGTGGAATCATTACGTTCCGTCGGCGGCTGGGATGAGAGATTCATCACAAGCCAAGATAGTGATTTATCGATGAGACTATTGGCCTCTGGCTGGCAATTATGGCGCTCTGATGTTTCATGTGTTTACATGCACAAGCGGTCATCGCTTGGAAAGTGGTGGAAAATGTGTCATCGCTATGGATTTTGGAGAACTAAAGTCCTCATTCGTCATCCAAAAAGATTTGATTTGAGGGAAATTCTCCCATTATTTGGATTGTTATTGATATTCTTCTTACCACAATGGTGGTTCGCACCTGCAGCTTATGGCATAGCGATTTTAATTGCAGGTGCATATCACTCATTTACTAGTTCAAAGTTTTCTGCTTTGTTAGGTGTCCCACTTTGCCTCATTATTCTCCACACTGCGTTTACACTAGGATTGTTCGATGGTTTAGTTCGTAGTGGTAGAACTCCAAGCGACCGTGCATAATGCACAAACCTTCATTGATGAAAATAATCACGAAGGTTTAGATGGCAAGGCAATTGACCTCTCTGGTATTGTTATTCACACCAGTTTTGGTGTTGAATGCTTTGCGATTTATTGTTACTCCCTTGGGAGAAATGATGGCAGTGTCATTCTATCTTGACATTGGTTTGCATGCAGGTGCTCTTGGAATTGGTTACTTATTGTACAGGAAAACTCGTATGGTTCGTGACCATGAATGGCAACGAAGTAGGGCCATTAAGTCAGTAGGAAGTCATTTCAAAGCTGAGGACAGTGGGGTTTGGGAAAAAGATGTGGCTATGGAAACTCAATTGTCTCCTGAGGCCCAAGCCAATCTAACAGGTCAGGTAAGTGCCGCAATTGGTGGAATAAGAACAACTTCAGAGACCGAAATAGAGACTGAAGTAGAGGTCGAGATGTTGGTAGATGCAGAACATGTTCGAAAAGCGCAGGCTAGAGTTTCAGGAGACGAACAATTCGATGGTAGTGGCGTTAGTTCAACAGTCGGATCCGTTAGAAAACCTTCACCGATGGACAGATTTCTCGATTGGATTTCTTCATTTGGTGGAAGAGACAGAAAACAGGAAAGGGAAGACCAGAAAAATGCTAAACTGCTAGCAAGAAGTCAACAGTCACCGGTTATTGCACAACGCCCAATTGCTCCGATTCAGCCGATAAAATCAGAGGAAAAACGCGTAGTTCCTATGGAAATGATTTCGGTTACTGATGCAGGTGCTGAATCTGTAACAATCGATGAAGATACAAATGAAATTAGTACACCAATACAGCGATCAATTTCGATTGAAGAGATGGCTTATGGAGCCGCAAAATCAAACACGAAAACTGGAAATTCAGGATTCGCTCCTCAACCAACTTGTAAAATGTGCTCGGCACCGAACCCGGTTGGAGAGAGGTTTTGCATGAACTGTGGCAGTGAACTTTAGCGTTGTAATGAATAACCCCGACCGCTCACGACCAAATATCCGAGGTGATAACTTGTCAGAAAAGAGAGACTATTACGAGATACTCGGAGTCTCAAAGGATGCAGATGATAAAGAGCTGAAAAAGGCGTTCAGGTCTTTAGCCCGAAAGTATCATCCTGACAAAAATGATTCACCTGATGCAGATGAAAAATTCAAAGAAATTCAAGAAGCGTACGCTGTTCTTTCAGATAGTGATAAGCGTCGAAATTACGATCGTTTCGGTCACAACGCACCAGGAGGTTCTCCTTTCGGCCCAGGAGGTTTCCAAGGTTTCAATATCAACTTGGAGGATATACTTGGAGGAGATTTCTTTTCCAATATATTCGGAGGTGGACGACGTTCATCTGCACAAAATCAGGGTAACGACATTCTCATTCGACATGAAATTTCACTTGAATCGGTGCTCAATGGAAATAAGGAAGAGATTGAGATCGATTTACCATCCACTTGTAATGATTGCAATGGGACCGGTGCAAAAGATGGTGTTACATCAGAATGTCAAGAGTGCAACGGAGCGGGTCAAGTAAGAATAAGACAACAAATTGGTCCTTTCCTTCAGGAGTCAATCCGTCCATGTCCAAACTGTGAAGGATCAGGTAGAAAGTTTACGAATCGATGTAAGTCTTGTTCAGGAGATGGAAGAGTCACAGAACCCCAAGTTTTGAGATTCAGTGTTCCAAAGGGAACTCAAGATGGAACTCGCTTGAGGATGAGAGGTAAAGGTCAACCTGCTCCATTCGGTAAAGGAATCGCTGGTGATTTATTCATTGAGATTGTTGTCGAAGAGCATCCTTGGTTTGAAAGAAATGGAATGGATTTGATTATGTCATTACCACTAGGATACAGTGATTTAGCTCTTGGAACTACCATTGTTTTACCCCATATCGATGGGAAAGATTTGCAAATTAAAGTACCAGCAGGAACCAATTCAGGAGACACAATCACCATCTCATCAAGGGGTGTACCTTCCAGTAGAGGTGTTGGAAGAGGAGATGTAGTTGTCCTGTGTAAATTGCACATGCCAAAGAAATTTGACAAAGCCACGAAAAAGTCATTGGAACAACTTAGAGAGAATCTCAACGGGAAAGGAGACATTGTCGACAAAGTAATCGATGATGCTGAAAGCCGTCGTCGCTAATCATTCCTCTGAATCCAGAATACGGTAAACAGTATTTGCAGGCTTTGCTGCCATAGGTTCACCATCGACCATACCGGAGAGATATATATCGGTTGATTTTGCATTTCCATTTAGATCAACTCGAATGAATACTCTCGAGTTATCGTGAATTGTGTCCAAGAATATCTCATTAGAGCGATGAAGAAGTTTTGGCTCAACTTTCTCAACCGACCATTCTCCTCCTTCATTGGCTTCAAATTTCAGGGCTGCTACACTCCATTCACAATCTTGAGGCCTTAGTCCAATCAAAATCGGCCAAGCATCACTTTCGGAAATCCTCTCATCCAATGACCATACAGCCATGTCAATCCCAGTAGTGAAATGTCGAACTTGAGGTTCTCCCCAAACAGCCAATGCTTCTTCCCAATCTAGAGTTGATACCGACCTAAGCGCCTTTGAGAGATCACTTGGTGAGAAATTCCCCTCGTCTAACTTCTTACTGAGCCACTTCAATCTGTCTTTTTTACGAGCAAATTCTTCAGCGAATTTGCGCGTATTGTTCAAATTGAGATAGAATATTATGAATGGTAGAATTAGCAAAGCCCCTATCATCCAGTAAAACACATTTGCAGCGTCTTTAACAGCCTCGGATGCAGGGAACCAAGGCTCATCTCCTTCTTCTATGACCGCTGTTTCCACGCGGATTTTCCACTGGACTGATTCACCATTAACATCAAGTGCATCACTGCCGTTCAAATGTTGGATTTTGATGAAATGTGTACCTAAGCCGACATCCAAAGATAGTCTGATTTTATCCATCGAATATGTTGCGGAAACCTGGTCAAGAATGTCCCATGTTTCTTGATCAATATTCATAATCGAGACTTGGAGGTCGTAGATGTCTCCCTCAACGATGACATCGACCAAGTGAATGGATTCATTCCATCCAGTGGTTTCAACCCGGAGTATATCCTGGTAGTCATCCATGTGAAGTGTTAACTCGCCATCCAAAGCACCTCCATCCATTTCTATCAACGGATATGAGGAATTGTCGCTGGTTGGCGAAAGAGGGCGGAATCCAGGAGCGTCTCTCCCCCAATCAGCATCAAAATGGGATTCTTTGATCATACTTGATGACCATTCGCAATCACAATTCCAGAATAATTCGATGTGATCGATACTTTCTATGCTGTGAATGCGATCTCCCACCGATGCATTAGTCCAGTTTGAGTAAGATGTCTCAGAGTATGCATAACGGTAACTCACTTTGACATCAGTACCATCGACAACTGAACTAGATGAGGTGACGATCAATGATTCATCTCGACCTATTTCGAGCATAAACGGCACTTCTCCCATTCCTGATATATTCTCAAGATCAACTAGTTGGAGATTGTTCGTTGTTGAATATAACTCGTAACTAATCATCCAATATGTGTTTGGACTAGGGCTTGTCACAGAAACCAAAATTCTTCCATCTCCCGTTACTGGTATGTTTAGAATGTTAGATTGGCCAATCGATGTATTAAGTGGCAAGCTAATTTCAAAGTCGAGTTTTTCAGATTCGGAATCATTTTGGAAATAAATTTCGACATCGATTGCAGAAGATGAAGCTTCAAGCCCTAATTTTAGAAATTGCCCCGAGAGAACATCAATTGCAAAAACATCTTCACTATCATTGATCAGGTCCCCAGAAACTAATTCTGATGTGCAAGCAGTTTGGGAGTTGTATGGCTGAGAGCATTCATTTGTTTTCTGACTAGGAAATTCTTCGTATGGGGCAGGTAAAGAATTTGGTAACTCATCGGTGACTGGCATTACCCATTGGCACTTACTTGCATCTTCGAAGTATAATGTGTGATTTTGTGAATCAAGAGCTCTAGTAAAGTCACTTGAATTTTCTAATTCAACACCCTGTTCATCATGTATGCTTGCCCATGAATCTTGGCAATCAAACCATGCTGTTCCTTCTTGGGTCAAGTGGGTGTGCTGGTCACTAGCATTGACCACAGGAATTACCAGTAATAAGGCCACTAGCCACAATATGGTTCTTCCCATGTTTCGGCCGATAAACTCATCATCCTTCAAATCATTCAAGACTGGCTTACTTCCCGCCTTATTTCATGGCAGGCCTTGGTAGAACAGTCTTGGCTCGTCAAAGAATGGCTAGGTTATGGGGTTTAGGAGACAGAAGTAAGCCTGTATCCTTCACACCAGGTTTAGTGGTTACAGATGAGAAAATTGAACTAGAAATGGCTCCCTTTTCTACAACTAGTGATGGCCGTATACCGAGAGGTATCAAATTAATTTCAAGAGCACCATTTGCTCCGTGGGAAAGTCAAGAAAATGGCCCAATATTGGATGCATCAATAGGCCATGTACTTCCTCCATCTTTGGATGAGGCTGATGCTGGCGAAGTTGCATCGAAGGGTGAAATGTTGTCGATATCTTGGCAATCACTCAATCACGATGAAGGATTGTTAGATGATTCACTGAACCCTCATGTTGTAATTCTTAGTGATGCTTTGCAATTAGCAAACCGGCCTGGAAAATTAGTCGAAGCAATTCAGGTCATCAAGAGGAGATTCCCTGGTTCACTGTTATGGGCTCCAGGAATCGGTGGGCCAGATAATTGTGCGGTTTTGTCATGGTTTGGTGTGGATTTATTCGATACAACTCGCAGTAAACAAGCTGCAGCACATGGAGCAGTTCTTACTTGGAGTGGCCCCCGATTAGCAATTGATGGCGAAGATGTAAATTCTCATTGGAAAAATGCTCTAGCAGATGTTAGATCTGCGATATCAACAAACCGTCTATGGGAATTAGCACAATCTCAATCACTCAATAGCCCTAGATTGGTAGAGCACATGAGGAATAACGACAAATTAATTTCCTCCTCATCGGGAGTTCTATCTCAAGTAGTTTCCAGAGATTCTGCGCTAAGGGTACACAGTTTTGAAGGACATAATGATCCAATAATCCTTGATTGGGTAGACTACATTTGTAATGATTACATTAGTCCGAATGGTTTGGATGATGTTCTAATTCTTTTACCGTGTTCAGCCAAGAAACCATATTCTGCATCGCGCAGTCACAAAGCCTTCCGCAGAGCCATAAACCATAGTTCAGCACATGAAGTAATCGTAACTTCTCCTTTAGGATTAGTTCCAAGAGATCTAGAAGAAGTTTGGCCAGCTGGATATTATGATATTCCTGTAACAGGTGACTGGACGCAGGATGAAATTAACAGGGTAACTAAAATGCTAGATTCCCTTGTATCAAAAAATCAATATCGAATAATCATCAATCATTCTGGTCTAGATTATTCTTCTGATATCGAGACTATCGATACCAGAATGGGAGCTGGTGCTACAAGCCACGAAGCGCTTAATCGATTGAGTGAGGCTGTATCATCCCAAATGCGTGCGAAGAAGAGAAGTGGAGAAAAAATCAATATCGATAATTTCCGCTCAGTTGCTAGATTCCATCATTTGAATGATTCTTGGCTTGATGACGTCATAGTCAGGGGCAGATTCCCTCGCTGGAAAGTTCTCAAAGATAACGAACAAATTGCGATGTGGGCTCCAGAAAGAGGTGGATTTTCGCTCTCAAAGGCTTGTATCAAAATACTCGATGCGAATGATACCCTGAAAAGAATCTCATTGAAGCAAAATATCAAGTGGAAAGGAGATGTAAACCTAGCAAATCTTGAATCTTATGATGAAACTATCAGAAAAGGGGAGGATGTTTTGGTAATGCAAGGGGCGCAGTGTATCGGTATAGCGCGTGCATCCGCACCTGCTTGGGAGTGGAATGGAACACCTGGCCGTCTCGCAAAAATGCATCAAAGGCTTTGAATTCCACAGAATCTCTATGCGTAGCGGTTAAGAATGGGTGATAGGTCGGCGAAATGCTCGGAGGCTTGAATATGGCACGTATGTACGCTAAAAGGAGAGGTAAATCCGGATCCACAAAGCCACACAATGAATCACTACCAGAGTGGGCAAATACAGATGCAAAAGCAGTTACTGAACTCATTTTGGAGTTAGGAAAGGCAGGTCATTCTTCAGCGGCCATCGGCACAATCCTTCGTGACCAACATGCAGTTCCTGATGCTCGCATGGTTATTGGAAAGAGAATTTCTGCAGTTTTGTCAGAGAATAACATCGGCGGTTCTTATCCAGAAGATATGATGAATTTGATGCGAAAAGCAGTTGGTATCATCGATCACCTAGGATCTGGTAATCACAAGGATATTCACAACAAGAGAGCGCTAGAACTTACCGAGGCAAAGATTCGTAGGCTAGCAAAATACTACATCGGTGAAGGTCGATTAGACTCGGATTGGAAATACAAGCGTGACCAGTTGCGCTTGATGGTTGAGTGATTAACACTCAACTTGATAACTGTCATCCTAGTCAATAACCATGGTGCCAGATGAATAGTTTGTTGCAGAATTCAATTTTCACCACTCTAGAAGGTGATTTGAACCAAGCTGCAGACCTGATTTCTAACGCCAAAGTTGTACAACTCATTGCGCCAGCAGATATTGAAGGTGTTCTTGCCTTAGCGCAGTTAGAGTCAGCACTATTGGACAATTCAAAGAATTACAGAAGAAAGCTACTGGCCCCAAGAAGGAATGTGAGTAGGGATCATGTTGATGAACTTCCAAAGATTGAGGGTTTCATTGTCCATATAGACCCTAACCATGAGTCTCAAAATAAATTTGACATCGATGAAAATTACATTCACATCGTACCACGTGATGTAATAGTTGAATTTCCAGGTTCAGTCAAAAAGCACAATGGAGTTGCTGAGTGCGTTGCAATTTGTGCTGCGATAGCATCAATTTTGGCATCTGAAGGCTCTAGAGTCCGGAAACAACGTCCTATGGCATACGCAGGAAGTTGGCTAAGAGGTGGTGCAGAAACGAATTATGATCCTGTGTTGTCGATTTTGAGAGATCATTTGGACAAGGAAGGTTCAATTGACATACGTCCGCTTCCAGAGGTTTCTAAACCGGAGGTAGGAATGATTCCAGGCTTCTCTAAGATGATGTTAAATCGTCTAGCAAGAAATTGGGATAACCTAAACATCGATCAGAGGAGTTCAGCAATAAGTGAATTAGTTCTTCCAGCATTAAGAGTCGAGGGTATCTCTACGATGAGGCTTGAGGAATTGGTTTGGCATAGAGCCATTGTTCCTGGTAGTGATGTGGATATTGCAAGCCAGTTACATTTGGCAAGTGAAATTTGGCCACATGACGAAGATGAAGCAAAAGTACATGCTAGCAATATTCTTGACAAATTAATCGTGAATGGTTGCTTCTAATCATTCTACGATTTTCAAGACTCTGCCACATCCACTGCATGGCAATCTAAAGGGTCGCTCATCTGTAGTTATTTGGTTAGGTGTGCTACATGCTGGGCATTCAATAGTTGGATAATCTACTTGTGCATGTTCAGATGCTAAACCCTTTCTTTTCGGACTAGCGATTGCAGTAATTATCCAAATTGTAATAGAAATACCAGCAATTGCACCAACCGAGAATGGCGAGTAACCTAGATAGAATGCCAGTAAAACTACGGGGATAAGAACCATTTCTATCCATAAGGCGCCTCTTCGCTTATTTTTTGTCAAGTTAAGTGAAAACCATAATCCTCCAAAAATTAGGGCTATCGTAATCAATCCTAAACTTAGTGGTGCGTTAAGAATATCTCCACTTGGCAGTGCCTCGAAAGTAAAAGTTGCCTTTGGAGTCAAATCTTTGGCAGTAATTTCGATTGTTTCGCCAAATGGCGTTCTTCGTTGAGAAATATCGATTGATTCTTCACCATTTACAGAAGCACCTGTTAGGCTAGCAAACATACCAGTATTTACGGTAATCATCAAATCTAATTTGGACCAAACAGGACTGGGCTGAGTTATGATAAAGTTTCGAAGAAGAACCGTTTCTTCATTTTCCTCTAAAATTTCTAATGTTGTGATAGTTAGAGTTAATGGGTGAGGAGTGACCTTGTTTTGTCCATTGGTGTCTAAGTCGAATGAGATACGTTCCAATTCTTTGACATTACTACCAATTAGTTCTTCCAATTCAAGTGCCATGCCGTAATTCATGTAAACGACGGCTAAGTTAACCATTTGGCTTTCAAACTCATTAATTTCAACGTCGTCAATCACTTTATTTCTTCGATCTTCTTCAGTTACCATATTCGATTTGAAATTACTTAGAGGTTGACTTAGACTAGGGTCATCATTTCCAATGTTATCTAATCCCCATCGCATCCAATATGCGATTTCTCCATCAATACTCAACACGATTGTCCTCTCCAATGTCAATATGCCATCAGTACTGTCTAGTTCCATGTTGATGTTAGCAATCAGAGGAGATCCTGCTCCATCTGAGCGCAGTGGCT
>MDSZ01108189.1_pt1 | contig 10373 bp, 8 predicted proteins | sample 811201 | NCBI WGS metagenome assembly MDSZ01 (sample SAMN05326647, study PRJNA326480) | marine metagenome | isolation source: seawater | place: Indian Ocean: North | collected 2010 | reverse complement strand
GGTTGGCCATAGGCCACGCCCTCATGACCGCCAACGATGACGATGCGCGCGTCTGGACATGCCTGCTGCATGGCCGGGATGGCACGGATGAACGGCAAACAACCGCGATAGGGCTCAATCCGACGATTGACGAACGTGATGGTGGATTCACCCGCCGACAAAACGGCACCGTCAGGCAGGGTGAGCGGTGAGACGGCTGGGTCGGGTGAAGCCAGCGTGGTGTCAATCCCGTCATGAATGACGCTGATCCGATTCCGAAACTGGGCAGGAAAACTGCTGCGCTGAAAAGCAGTGGGCGTGACATTCCAACTGCTTGCCTCAAGCATCAGCAGCGGGTTGGCATTTTTCATGCGCAACTTGGCGCAGGCCTGCCATTCCAGTGGGCCTTGCAGCTCTGGGTCGAAGTCGTAATCAAACCCGCGGGCGTTGTAGAAAAACTCCTGGTAGCTGAGCAGAGGCGCATCAGGCCAGATGTCGCGCAGAAACAGGGCCTCCCCCCAGCCAGGGTGAGCGCAGATCAGGTCAGGCGTGAACCCCTGCTCCTTGAGCTGATGGGCAGCACGGCCGCAGGCTTCAGCACGGATCACCTTCGCCTCAGTCTCCGCCGCCCAGGGATGGACGTCCCGGCCCGTCCCGCGACTGAGGGCATAGCGGCCATAGCTGACGTCATTCGGGAGCGGCTCCTGCAGGGGTTCGATACCAAGCCCTACCAACTGATGCCCGCCCTGCGCCGCGAGGGCGCGGATCAAATGGCGGTACTGACCAGGGAAACTCTGATGAACGAAGAGGATCCGCATGCGCATCGTGCACTGCAGTCGATCCTGACAGGGGAGAATCGACCCTCTGCGACGCCAGCGCCTTGGACATCGTGTTCATCCATGGCAATTACCCAGCCCAGTTCCGCCATCTGGCGGCTGCACTCGGAAACAGCAGACAGCACCGGGTGATCTTCCTAACGGCCCGACAAGACGCCGAAACACAACCGATTCCAGGCGTCACCATCCGGCGGTTTGACCTGCATCGCTCCCCCAATGCCGGCACCCACCACTATCTGACGGCCACCGAAGAAGCCATACTGAAGGGACAGGCGGTGCTGCGGGCACTGCATGAACTGGTGGAGGAGGGTCTGCAGCCGAGGCTGGTGATCAGCCACGGGGGGATGGGCCTCGGCCTGTTTGTTAAGGATTTACTGCCACAGGCGGTGCATGTGGGGCTGTTTGAGTGGTTTTTCCAAACGCAGACCGCGCGCTGGCTGCTGGCTGACTTCGGCTTGAACCAACAGTTGCAGACAAGAATGCGCAATCTGCCCATCCTCGATGAGCTGGAGCGCTGCGACATTGGCGTGGTGCCCACGCACTGGCAGAAGCAACAGTTTCCAGGGGTGTTCCAAACCAAGCTGGAGGTGATTTTCGATGGTATTGATCCGAACTTTTTTCAGGCCGATGCAACCATCGACCAACGCGTGGTGACCCTGGAGGGAGAAGAACTGGACGCACCCTTACAGATCGAACCGCATCAGCCGGTGCTGAGCTACGCCACACGCGGCATGGAACCGCTGCGCGGTTTTCCGGAGTTTCTGCGCGCCGCAGCCCAAGCCTTGCGTGCAATCCCTGAGCTGCAGGTGGTGGTGGCCGGCCGCGACCGAAGGGCCTACAGCTACGACGCACCCGGGCATGGCGGCAGCTGGAAAGCAACCCTGCTTGCGGAACTGGGTGAGATCACGGGGCGCGAGCGCCTACATTTCACTGGCTTAATGGCCTACAGCTCCTATCGATCCCTGCTGCAACGGAGCAATCTTCACTGCTATTTCACCAGGCCCTATGTGACCAGCTGGAGCCTGTTTGAATCAGCCGCCTGTGGCGCCAGGCTCTGCGTTAACCGGAGTGCAGCGACAGACGGTGTGGTGGCTGATCCTGCAACCGTGGCCTGGGTGGATCTGGACGATGCAGCAGCGCTGAAGGCGACCGTGATCCAACGCCTGAAAACACCAGATTCGACGCACCGCAGCAGCCTGAAACCAGGCTTTGGGCTACCCCGCAGCCTGGAGCAGTGGCAGACCCTGGTGAATCGCTGCCTGACTCAAAGCAGTTGATCCAGGCTGAGCGGAGTGCCAGCGGTGTAATTGCGTCTTGCCGTACGTCCAAGCAATTGCTCCAGCAACCACGGTGGTGCCCCGTTGCCCGGTCGCACAATGCGCAAGTTGTTGTGGGTAAACACGTCGCCTTCGGCGATGTCGGCAGCGACAAAGATCGACCGCCGAAACACCAGACTCTTCTGCTCTGCTTCCGTTGGCCCATAACGCACTTGGCCAAGCGACTGCCAGGCCCTCTTTGTTTCGCTAACCAGATTCGCAAGTTCATCAGGCTCAAGCGAAAAAGCACTGTCAACACCCCCATCAGCCCGGGCAAGTGTGAAGTGCTTCTCCACCACCGATGCACCGAGAGCAACAGACGCCACTGCCACTCCTAAACCCTTGGTGTGATCACTCAGCCCAACCTCACAGCCAAATAACTCACGCAGATGCGGGATCGTACGAATGTTGGTGTTCTCTGGCGTCGCCGGATAAGTACTTGTGCATTTGAGCAATACCAACTGTTGGCAACCGGCGTCTCGAGCGGTGATCACTGCCCGCTCTAGGTCTGCCAACGAGGCCATCCCCGTGGAGATGATCAGCGGCTTTCCGGTGGAGGCAGCCTTGGCGATCAGCGGCAGATGGTTGTTTTCGAAGCTGGCGATTTTGTAAGCAGGAACGTTGAGATCTTCGAGGAAATCGACAGCAGAATCATCAAACGGAGAGCTAAAGCAGATCAGCCCCAGCTGACGCGCCCTCTCCATGATTTGGCCATGCCACTCCCAAGGGGTGTGAGCCTGCTTATAAAGATCATGCAGGTTTTTCCCAGCCCAGAGCGAATCCGGATCGCTGATCTCGAAGCTGCCGCCACGCACGTTGAGCGTGATTGTGTCGGCGGTGTAGGTCTGCAGCTTGACGGCATGAGCTCCCGCTCGGGCTGCTGCCTCAACAATCTCAAGAGCCCGTTCCAGGCTCTGGTTGTGATTGCCGCTCATTTCAGCAATCACCAATGGGGGATGGGCGGCGCCAATGGGACGGCCGGCAATTTCGATCGTCATAAGACAGGAAGCTCAGAAAAGGCAGGGCTGAAACCCAAAAGGGGAGAAGACGCAGAGCATGCACCAACCGTTAGCCGATGCACCGGGCACCACAGCCCTGGTCGGGAAAGCAATGAAATAGAACTAATTCTGACACCGGCATACGAGTCATCACTGCGATGGCACACCTGGCGAAACTCCAGTAGCAGACCTCTTACACAAGAAAACGCACAGTGGTGTTGCTCGGCCTCGAGCATACGGATTGGATCAAACCAGACGAGACGCAAAAGTTGCCTTCCAGACAACTGGCCAGATTGCTTAAGGTTTTAGTTTCGCGACACCACACCAGTGGTTCAACCCATAAGGCGTAGCCGTAGGGACAGGATCCATTCGATCCTCTGCTCGATTAAATCGACTGATCAGGCGATCAGAGAGGGCAGTGTTCCAGGGTCAGCTGGGTAGCAGTAAGAAGGGGCGTTTTGCAGGGCAAGCGGCATTGCCAAGCAGCTCCAAGCAGCTACGAGTTATCACCGAGAAAATTTCGCGAAAAAGTCCGCCACAAGGTGAATCCGCAGCCAGCCGACAAGCTCTGGCACATTCTTCAGAGACTCAAAGTCTCGGAGATCACTGACGAGCAATATTTAAGCCTTGCGAGCATGGTTGACCCTGGAGATGTGGACAGACTTGAAGCGCACATTCGCACTCAGAAACGACCCCAGAAGCGTGATCCAATACCTTTACAAATTGCTGATATTCCTGGTCTAAGAGGGAATCAGGCTGGCCCTATTCAGCGTGGTCGTCCTTGCTTTATTACTCCACCTGCAGCACGTAGCGCCGGCCGCGCCAGTCAAAGAAAGCCGGATAGCTCTGGTTATCTACCACCCGCAGAAGGTTGATCTGCTCTGCCAAGGAGCGTTCGGGATCCAGCTGGGAGTCAACCGGCCGGCGGCGGCGGTAGTGGCTGGCTTCGCCGTGCTGGAGCTGAGCTGAGGCCACCACCTCCTGGTAGCGGTCAAACCAGTCAAGACAGAGCTCCAAGGTGGTCTGGGCCAACTGGGAGCGCCACTCCTCCACAAGCTCATCGCCCTGCAACGCGATCTGCTGCTGCAAATAAATCGGGCCTGCATCGAGATCAGCAACGGCTTCAAACAAGGTGATCGGGATCTGGCTTGCTCCCTCGAGGATCTGCCAGGTCATCGGGCTCCAGCCCTGGCCCTGGGGCAGGGCACTCCCATGCACAACCAGATTGTGGCGATGCAGCGCCAATTGCTCAGCGCTGAGCAGACGGCCACAGCTCAGAAGCAGGCAAACATCACCTTGGGCCAGCTGGGCGGGAGCATGGATCCAGCGCACGGAATGGCCGCGCCGCCACAGTGCCGTGATCAACTCTGGCAGGACTGGGTTGAGCCAGGTGCCGCGATCACTAAGCAGGGTGATGCGGCCGGGCGGCAGCGCCAGTAGCTCACAGTCGGAAACAGGGGCAATTGGCGAGATGGGCTCCGGAACAAAACCTGCCCGGCTATAGCAGGCATTGCAGGGTTGATTGCTCGTCAACCCTTCAACCGCAGCCTCGCTCGCGGGCCCCCATCTCTGCTCCATCACCTGCAGGCCCAGGCGCACTAAATCTGAAGCCAACCCAAACCCATGGGCGCAGCCATCGAGCGAGAGATCCACCACGACCTCAGCTAAACTGCCATGGGCAGAAGGCTGTAGTCGCTCTAAGCGGACTAGGCCAATCGGACAGCCATCTGCCGACTCCGCGATTAAAAGCAGCCGGTTGGTGTCGCCGCCCCCCTCAATGACCCAGTCGTAGTGACGAAATAGCTCGTCCGGATCCTGTGAAAAGCTGCTCGCCCGCGCATGAGGGTCATTCGCCCAACGGAGGAGTAACGCTTGATCAGCTGCAACCGCCGGCCGAAGACTCATAACCGCTTGAGGCCCGAGCATCGCCAATGCCAGACGTGATGCACCCAAACCATCAGTGAGAGCACCGCCGGCTTCCTCCTGAAGAGGATCAGAGAGTCGATCCAGCAGTGCTAATCGGATCTGCTTCGCACTCACAGTCGCCGCCTCGCCAAGCAGCTGGAGATGACCCACGTGGTGGAGAGCCTCAGCAAAGGGGACTTGGTTGGCGGCGATTGCCACCACGAGGCTCGGTAGCCGCAAGCAAGCACGCTCCCAAGTGGTGGATCCACCAGCACCGATCGCCAGATCCGCCCGAGCGATGAGACCCGCCAGGCTCTGCACTGGATCATGCAGGGCTGTACAAGGACGCTGGGATACAAGATCCTCCACTGCTTGACGATGGGGCGACTGACTGCCGAGAACCACATCCACCGCCAGGTGAGCCAGAGCTGGATCCATGAGTGCTTCCAACGTCCGGCCAGTGAGATTGTCTGCATCCACACCGCCGAAAAACACCAGCAGCCGCCTCAAATCCGTGCGCTTTGGCACCAACGGATGGAGTTGGGCATATTCCAAACCAAGCAGGGCGTAGTGAGGCCCAAGCAGCTGACGGCATTGCGGCGCCAAGAGCCCTTTGTATCGATCCTCGGTTGCTTCACCGAAGAAGTTTTGATCGAGCAACAGATCCGCCTGATGGGGACGATCTGCCAGATCGTCGATTACCAGCAACTTGGGGGTTCCATTAACGCCCTTCAGCGCACTCAACAACGTCACTTCCCAACTGGCGTCTAAGCCGTAGTGATCGGAGACAACCCAATCTGCCGTGTGCACGCCTGCTGAAGCGAGCACCGACAAGCAGTCATCAGCGTCTTGGTTCTGGCTACAGCCGAGCCAAGCCCCGTACAACTCTCGACCATCTAACTCCTTGCACGAGACAAGAGCTTGCTCGGGCAATGCCAACACCCGGAACTCCTGCTCCAGCAGAGCGGTCAAATCGCCTGGCTGACAACGACACATGAACAAAACCTCTGCTCCTCGCTGCCGCAGCTGACGAGCCAGCGTGCGGCAACGCATCACATGGCCGCTGCCGATGGAGAGGGAGGCATCGCAACGGATAAGGATGCGGGTCATACCAGCTGCCACAAAAGACAAGATGCCTCTTCTTTCTGCAAGCAACGGGCAGGGAGCCAAGGGAACACGTCACTTGTGTAGGTCACAAGATCTTCCAACTTGCATGCCAAATTATCTGAAATATCCACAAACCAGTTGAGTGGAAAAACCAGTGGCTTCCACTCGTTGCTGATAGCCATCTCAATACCGAGTACAAGCGACAGCGGTTGACCCAGTGTTATGCGGCAGAAGGTAATCACAGCCTCATGGAGTCGCCGTTGATCCACCTTTACATCCCCGGCATGATGCACATAAGCCACTTGAGGCTGGTGCCGATCAATTCTCTCTTCAATCCGATTAACACAATCCAGCGCATCCAAGCGAGTTACAGGAAGCTCTAGGAGCCCAACATCTACTACTCCGCAGATCGATCCGGAAGTCTGCACCACCTGGGCCCAGCCGAAAAGATTCTCACTGACTTGGATTCGATCGCGTTGCTGATGAAATGAAATAACTCCTTCCGGGATGATCGACACCTTCCTCTGATCGCCTACATCTGCATGGCATGCGATGGAACCACCACAATCGAAAACCTCGTCATCTGGATAGGCAGGGATCACGAACAGACGATTTTGTACACGTAGTGAAGACACCAGTCAGCCCATCCCTATTAGTTCAACCGCTTGAAGCCTCCATGGCAAACAGGACCTTCCAACAACTCCTCGACGGAGCGCCCTGCCTCACATTCGGCGATCAGAGAGAACACCCCATCAAGCTCATCTAAATAAGGCTCGATCACCTCCGATGTATGAGATAAGCAGATGTAGCAGTTGGTCGCCGCCAAATACCCCTTCTTCAGCATCTGCTGACTAATCAGTGTTTTGTACTCAAGAGCTTTTGCACTGTTAAAAGCAAAGCCTGTGAGCGCCGGCAAGCCATTGTGACTGATACTCAAACCATGACAATCTGCCAACTCTTGCCAGCGTGATCGCAGCTCCAGACCTGTGGCGGTGATCGTCTCCCAACTACGTTCACGCTCCATCACCTCTAGCGTTTTTAATGCAGCAGTTGGGCCGATACGCTCTGTCCAAAATGTGCTGCTTATGAATGTGCTTTGGGCTGCCTCCATCACAGCGCGTCTACCAATAGTGGCAGTAAGGGCATAGCCATTACCAAGCGCCTTGCCGAACATTGCCAAATCTGGCTCCACACCATATTTGAGATGCAACCCACCAAAGGTCTCACGAAAACCTGAAGTGCATTCATCAAAGATCAACACAATGCCGCGTTTCGTGCAGAGATCGCGAACACCTTCAAGAAAACCAGGCTCCGGAGGGGTTGATCGCTGCACCTCCATTTTCACAGCCGCAAGATCATAATTTGCGACGATATTTTCTAGCTGATCAAGTCGATTAAAGCTGAACGGCTGAGCCGTTCCAGCCAAACCTCGGGGCACACCGTTGGGCGCGAGGCCGGGCAAAAGATGCTCCTCCAGCCCAGAATCGTTTTGCAGGTTGGTAGCCAGATACCAGTCATGCCAACCGTGATAACCGCAGATTGCCACTGTGTCTCTACCTGTGGCAGCACGAGCAATACGGATCGCGATGGCATTGGCCTCTCCCCCACTGCGTGCAAAACGGGCCATGTCTGCCCAGGGATGCAAATCCACAAGCCTTTCTGCCAGCCAGACTTCTTCCGGGCAGTTAAGGGTGCTCATGTTGCCGGCAGCTACGGTGTCGGCAACGGCTGCATCGACCTCAGGGTGGCTGTATCCAAGCAGGTTGGTGCCGATACCCATGATGCTCATATCAATGAGTTCGCGACCGTCCAAATCCCAGACGCGGCAGCCTTTGGCACGTGAAAAATAAGCCGGCCACTGCTCCGGAAGGAACATCTCCGCCCGTTTTGAAAGAAGCATGTTGCCGCCAGGGATCACCCTCTTGGCACGGCGCCATAGCTCTTGGCCCTGTCCCTCATGCATTGAAGCTGGATGCACTTGAGAAGCATCTTCGGCCAAGGATTTCAAAAATCCTTCATTACGCGTTGTAGCCAAGTTGCGAGAAGCCAACTCGGGGTTCTGGTCTAGATGGGAAACAACAGCATCGACTCCGAAAAATTTATCCTGAGGCTCGAGAGCCTTCACAACCGCACGCACAACCTCCAGATCAACTGGATCATCCACTGTGACGCGGTAATAGGGACGCAGCGGGTGATGAAGAAAATGCCGCCAGCGCAGACCAGCGCTTTCGCTACGGAACCAAGGAGTTACGTGTTCCCGCTCAGAAGGCAGCTGCGCGTGTTGAGCGGCAATCTCCAACAGATCGGCACGAAAAACTTCAGCGTCAAAGCCATCAGGCACGCTCAAATGCTGCTCATCAACGCAATTAGCCAAATAGTCCCAATCCCCCTGGGTAAAGGCTTCCAAAAGCTCATCAATAAGCGCGGGATCGCTAAGCGGACAATCACCGGTAAGGCGCACGACAGTGGTGGCATGTTCCTGAACCGAGCAAGCCCTAAAACGCTCCAGAACGTCATGCAGTTCACCACGAAACACCGAGAAACCGGCCGCACTCACTAAATCAGCCAGGGTGTCGTCGGAGCTGTGATCCGACGTTGCAAGTACCAAACGATCGAGCCGTCGACAGCGTTGCAAACGCTCCAATTGGTAGATCACCATCGGCTTCTCACCGATCGGTAACAGCACCTTGCCCGGCAAGCGAGACGAGGAGGTGCGAGCTTGGACGATGGCAAGTGTGGTCATGGAGCTGGAGTCCAGTGCGTACGAGGCAGACCAAAGCGCCACAAATCCAGACGCTCACCAGCACTCACAACCTCTTGACGGAAAGTTCCCTCAAGTTCAAATCCACACTTCTCGAAAGCACGTCGACTGCCAATGTTGCCTACATAAATCCCGGCATTTAGCTTCTGAAGATCAAGTTCGCGGAAGGCCCAATCTCGAACTAACGCGATGGCTTCACTGGCATAACCCTGACCCCAGCAACTGCGATCACCGATGAACAGGCTGAGATCGGCTCGGCGGTGCAGCCAGTGGATCGGACCAAGCTTAATGTTGCCGATATGACGGCCATCACTCGCCAAACAGATGGCGAACCAAGGACTGGCTGGATCATCGCGATGGGCCTGCCAGTAGCTCTGAAGCGACTCGGAGGTTTGCGGGAGGAAGCGGGTTTCCAGATAGCGGTTCACCGCAGAATCGTTCAACCAATCCAGATAAGTTCCATTGAGATCACTCGACTGGAGCGCGCGTAAAAGCAAACGGTGAGATTTCAACATCTCAGACCTCCAGCCTGATCGGTAGTCCCGCATTTCGAATGTGCGAGCGACATTGCATCGGGTTCTGATCTCTCTGGCAAAAGAAAGTGCCCGAGGCCACTGCGGCAGCACCTGCCTGATAACCCTCCACAAAATGCTGGGCCAAGCCACAGCCACCGGAGGCGATCACCGGCACCGCCAGCGACTCCGAAAGAGCAGCGGTGAGGGCAAGATCAAGGCCTTCGCCTGTTCCATCGCGGTCGATCGCCGTCACCATCACCTCTCCTGCACCGCGATCCGCGGCCTCCCGCGCCCATGCCAAGGCTTCCCGTTCACCATCCAAACGACCGGCATCAGTCCATACCCGCCAGCCACTGTCGGCACTAGGACGTACATCCACACTAAGTACAACGCACTGTGCGCCATAGGCAGCGGCGACTCGATCAATCAATGAAGGCTGATCGAGAGCAGCGCTATTGAGCACCACCTTGTCGGCGCCGCGATCAAGCAACGCTTGAACCTGCTCAAAACTATGTACGCCACCCCCGACTGCCAGGGGGGTGGCTAGGGCCTCAGCTACTGAGTCGAGCGTTTCGAGCAGTACAGGCCAACTTTCTTCGGTCCGTTCAAGGTCTACTAGAACCAACTCGTCTGCCAGTTGAGCTTCATAGATTTTGGCCTGAGACACTGGGTCACCGATGGCGCGGCGACTACCGAACTGCCGAGTGACCACCAGCACCGGTTTGGCGCCGCGGAAGCTTTGACGTAACCCCAGCTGCAGCTTCGGGATCAAACGGCGCTTCAGCATGACGAAATAGTCAAGAAGTTCTCCAGCAGATGCCGCCCTAGACGCTGGCTTTTTTCGGGGTGGAACTGAACGCCGTAACAAGCACCTACACCCACAACAGCAGTGAAGCTGCCGCCGTAATCAGAAACAGCCAACCCATGAGCTGAATCACTGGGCTGAAATGCATAGC
>MDSZ01064388.1_pt1 | contig 10373 bp, 8 predicted proteins | sample 811201 | NCBI WGS metagenome assembly MDSZ01 (sample SAMN05326647, study PRJNA326480) | marine metagenome | isolation source: seawater | place: Indian Ocean: North | collected 2010 | reverse complement strand
TTTTTTTTATTAGCATATTCAAAAATTACATTCTCAAAAGCATGACCTTCATAAGTGATAATTAAGTTTTTTAAAATTTTCATTCTATTTAATATAAATTTAATATTATCAGTTAATTTTATTGTATTTCTTGAACTGAAAAAATCTTTTAAATCAAGGTTAAAAAAGTTAGATAAATTTTTTAATTTTTTTGGCTTTTGAATATTTAAAATTTTAAAAACAATAAATTTATAGAAAATATAAATTAAAATTTTTAGATCTTTAATAATATTATATTTGTTATTTACAATTATTCTATTAATTTGAGATTTAGCAAATTTCCTAGAAACTTCTTCTAAAGTCTCTTCAGTATGATTTATTAAGATGACTGAGAATTTAATTTTCTTCTTCTTGAATTCTTGAAATAATTTTCCATAATAAAAATCATAATCTTGATTTTTATTATTAACAATACCAACATAATGAGAAACAAAACATACTTCTGTATCTAATGTTTTTTTTTTTTCCTTAATAAGGATATCCTTATTTAAATTTCTAAATAAAAAGAAATCATAATTTTTAGTTGAAGGGATAAACTCATTTCTAAAGTCTCTTTTAAATAAGGACGGTAAATAATATAAAAATGGATAATTAATTGAATTTAAAAATTTTACTAAGGTTGTAAAATATTTCTTATAATATTTTTTATTTAATATCACTACTGTTGTAAATATTTTTAATTTGATAATTTAAAGACAATTTATTTTTTAAATCGGGTAATATTTTACAAAGTTTGCTATTAGATAAACACATATTCTTTGGTCTTGAAATTATATTTTTGTTTTGTTTTTTTTTTAAAATATATTTTTTATTTAGTTTTAAATGTTTACATAATTTTATACCAAAACAATACTTTGAAATACTATCAGATGAAGAAATATTAATTATCCCAAAAACATTTTTATCAATTAACCTTTCAATAGTTTCTATTAAAAAAAAAATATTCACAGGAGTAAAATAAATATCATCCCATAATTTAATCGAAATTTTCTTTCTTATTTTGTCTAAAATTAATTCTGAAAATGATTTTTTGTTTTTTGTATATCCGCCAAAAAAGTTAGTTCTAATAATTAATGCTTTTTTATAATCTTTTGTAAAATTCTCTGCCAAAAATTTAGTCTTAGAATAGTAATTTAATGGATCTGGTTTATAATTCTCAGAATAATACCCTTTCTTTTTTCCATTAAAAATATGATCTGTAGATAAATGAACAAATTTAATACTATGTTTCTTTGCTACATTTTTCAAAATCTTAGGTATTTTTACATTAATAATATGTGCCTTTTTTTTACTTTTTTCACATTTTTCAACATCAGTTAAAGCGGCAACATTGATAATTATATCTATGTTGTTTTGATCAATAAAATTTGAGATTTTTTTTTCGTCGAATAAGTCTAATTTTAAATAAGTGATATTTTTTTTTTTTAAGTTTATTTTATTTTTATTAATTGTGGCAAATATTTTTTTATTCTCGTTGGTGTTTTTAAGCCAGTTATTTCCTAATAAACCTGATCCACCAACAAATAACAAATTATTCATTAAACTCTTTTTTGAGAAGTATAATTTGTCAGAATAAAATCTTCTGGGGTACCTAACATATGGTTTACTTTTGCATTTTTATCATTAGTCCACACCATTACTTCTGGATCTTCGTATAAAAAATCACAATTTTTACAATAATCTATGTCATCAAATTTTTTTTCCTCGTGAGCCCTTCTTAATCTATTATATTCCTTTCCATGATATATTTCCTCAAAAGATTGTTTATCCAAATGTCCAAGTATACTTTTTTCTTCATTAGGTGGGCCAAGAGTTTGGCAACAAGGAACAATTGCTGCAGTTCTGCCTATTTCGCCACCTGCTCTTATTGTAATTTCAGGCGCGAATGGTCTACCACAACTTCTTCGATCGGTTTTATTTCGTGGATTTATATTTGAATAATTTCCACTCCAATTGTGCATTTTCCATATATAACCGATTGAACCAACTTCATTAATTACATTTTTTTTATATTCATTAATTTCAAAGTCAATTTTACTATTATTTGTAATTAGATGATAAGTACTAATTTTACAGTTGCTTTTAGTTTTATTTTTATAGTTAATAATTTCTTTCAAATTAGAAATAATTAAATCAAAATTATCAACATCCATCCATTTGGCATATTTTTCTTTATTATAACCAATCACACTAACTCTAATAAAATCTATGCCTGCATCAATTACATCTTGCATAAACTTGCCATTAAGTCTTGCTCCATTGCAATACATAAAACATTTTAAACCTTTTTGTTTTACAGCTTTAATATATTCCGGTAAATCTTTTGCCATTGTAGGCTCTCCGCTACCCTCAAGATTAATTTGCGGATTACCATATTTCGGTACTAGTTCGTCTAAAATCCGTTTAAAATCATTTAATGGCATTTTTCTTGTAAAGCCTTTTCCTCTTCCTGGATTTGATTGAGGACACATTTGACAAGTATAATTACAGCCACCAAAAACTTCCATTACAATTCTATTAAGTTTAAGATTTTTTATTTCATTCATAAATTTTATAACCAATTTTTAATTTCATTATTATCTAAAATTTGTATACCATGATTTACAAATTTATAGTCATTTAAAAATTTTAATTTGTTTGTAGGATCAAAGAAAATTGAATCTATATTATAGTGTTTTGCTATAATAGATGGTGAGGAAAAGGGTAAAGATATAACCTTACTAGAAGATTTAATAAGACTAAATGGACAAATATCGTCATGTATATCAAAACCTTCTTTTTTTAAGGATTTAATATACTTCAAATAATTCAAATCAGTCAATTTGCTTAATCTCTTGATTTTAAAGACCATATGATAATCACAGTTACTTTTAATAATTGCTTCATAAAATTTTTTTATATTTTCAAAATTATAATATTGCTCAGGTAGACAGAGTTTTTTTAAAATTATATTTGAAAATGGACTCACATCAAATACAGAAATTATTTTTTTTTTATTTATTAATTGGAAAGAATTTCCACCAAATGGAATAGGTCCTACTGTCTCGAAATACGACTCTTTCAATTTAAAAAAATTTGAAAAAAAAACCTTTTGATAATCATCCCAAACAAAATAATTTTTCCAATTCATTAACTCCCAACCATGAGATATAAAATGTTGAATATTTTCTATTTTATCCTTTTCATAAACAATAGGTACGTTATTTGTGGAATAAAAATAAACTATATTTTTAATATTTTTACTTTCAAAATAATATGTCCATAAAGGTTTAAAAACTGACTCGGAATGATCAAATAAAATTTTTTTAGGAAAATTATTTTTTTTTTTTGAAATTATTTTCAATTTTACTATCTCATCTAACAAAAGAAATAAAATTGTGTTTGTATATAATATTTTAAAAAAAATTATAAAATATTCAGATATTAGCTTTGGAAATAAGTAAATATTACTTAATGCAATTAATTTTTTGTAAACAAAGTTATGCTTAAAAATATTTGTATTCCTTAATCTTACATTATCATGATAAAAATTTACTTCTCCATCATTAAAATAATTTTTTAGCCATAGTACTAAATTATTTGATTTATCAATATTTTTAAAAACGTTACTACTAGGATTTGATAAATATTTAAAATTAGTTTTGAATTTTTTTTTACTGAAATCTAAACATGAAAATAATATAAAAAATGATTTTATTACAACTTTTAATTTGTAAAAGTGGAATAAAAAATTTGAAAATATTGAAACTTTTACGTCATTTTTTTTTAATATGTTTATCCACTCTTCTGGGAGAGGGTGAGAGATTCTTGATCCTGTTTGAAAATAGTTAATTAGCTTCTGGTTAAAATCATGTGTAATAAATAATTGAAAAAGTCTTTGAGTAATTGATTTGTTTATTGGTATATTTAATTTATCAAAAATGTTTATTAATTTATTATTTTTGTAAAAAATTGGATTTGAATTTAAAATTTTTTTTCTTATTTGAATTATTTTATAATTTATTTCCATAAATATTTAATCATTTCAATTTGTTTTTTTGATTTATTTATTATTTTAAAATTATTATTTAAATAAGCTTTGACTGCCATTTTATTTGAAATATCAACAGTTAAATAATACTTATTTTTTTTTAAATTTTTTAAAAAATTTATTTTTTACTTTTTCAAATACCCTTTTACTTATTCCTTTATTTATATAATTTTCGTCCCCAATTAAAATTCCCATATAAATTTTCTTTGAATTGGTATTAATTGGTTCAAATTTAATATTTCCAATATGTTTTTTTTCATAATTCAAAATTGCCAGAAAAAGTATATTTTTTAATTTTTTCTTCTGTAAAAAGTAACTCTTAAGTTCTTCAAGTGTAGAAAGTTTACTTGAAGAATTAATATACTTTGAAATTTTATAATTTTTAAACCATTTAAGATAATTTTTATTGATATCTTCATATCTCAAATTTCTTAAAAAAATTTTATTATTCACTAAGATTATTCAATTCTTTTTTAAAAAAGTTTATGTGTTCTAATTTTAAATCTAAGAAATTGTTCATAATATATTTATTATAAAATGTACTTTCATGATTCAAATAAACTATTGGCTCAGCTCTCAAATTTTCTAGTTTCTTAATTAATTCATCAGTAGATTTTACCAGTTGATCATTATTCATTTTATTAAAAATAGTCTGATATGATTGTAAATATTTAAGATAATAAAAAATTTTTCCTCTTGTGATACATTCCAGTAATATACTGGTACCAACACCAATTATAACCTTAGACAAATCAATTATTTGACTTGAATAATAATTATTATCATTAATAAAAATATTTTTTTTATTTTTATAGTAATTTATTTCATCCAAATTAAGCTTGCTTGTACCTCTAGTATGTAAGTTCAATATGATATTATATTTATTTAGAGAAATAATTGCATTTATCATATTGATTGTTTCATCTTTGTTAATACCATATTTCCAATGACCCAAAAAAATACTAATTATTGGTTTTTTTTCAGAAAAAAAATTTTCTAACTTACGATATATATTTTCTAAATCTAATATCCAATTTTTCTCAAATCTTGGAGATCCTAAAATTAAAATTTTGTCTTGCGATATACCTAGGGAAATTAAATTTTTTTTTTGAAATTCTACTTGAGTTATATAACTATCAAAAACATTACGATTAGCTTGGTTTTCTGCAAAATCAATTTCATCAGTAAATATATGATAACCATGAGGATAAGAAAAAATTTTTATTTTAAATAATTTACAAATAAAAATGTAATCACATTCATGTGGTGGACGATGATCATATACTATACCTTTAATTTTCTTTTTAATTAAAATATGATTATTAAATAAAAGTCTAAAAATTTTTATTTTTGACAAAATATTAATTATAAAAAATAATGTTTTAGATAGAAAATTGCTATTAAAAATTTTAATCTTTATATATTTTAAAAAAAAATTTTGTTTTTTTATTAATTTAATTTCTGAAAAATTAGAAATAAATTTTAACCTATTGTCATCAATTAATTTTTCATCTTCTAATAAAATTAAAATATTGTAATTATTTTTAAGAAATTTGATTATAGGTGTTAAATGATCTAAATCTTGATGGTCTTTTACAAAAAAACAAAGCGACATCAATTTACTGATAATTTTTTTTTATCCATTTTTGTAAATCTATCTTTTTCATCCACATTTCATTTGTATCTGATCTATAAAAAAAATCTTTTTTAACAAGATTTTTTTTTGAAACTTTATATTTTTTATAGTTATCACTAACCTGAGGAAGAATTTTGAAATATTCATTATATTCATAAGTATAAGGACTTTCTTCAACAGAAATCATTTGTTCATGAATTTTTTCGCCAGGTCTTACTCCAATAATTTTTATATTTGGTTTTGAGGAAAAACTATGAATAATATCCATAACCTTCATGGAAGGAGCTTTTACTACATACATTTCTCCTCCACACATATCATCTAATGATTTCCAAACTAGCTTAACCGCTTGTTCTAAAGTCATCATGAATCTAGTCATTCTTTCATCAGTAAGTGTAAATATATTATTTTGACTTTGTTTTTGAAAGAAAGGAATTATAGAGCCTCTTGACCCCATGACATTTCCATACCTTACTACTGAAAATTTTGTATTATGATAACCACTATATGCATTTGATGCAGAAAAAAGTTTATCTGCAGCAAGTTTAGTGGCTCCGTACAGATTGACAGGATTTGAAGCTTTGTCAGTAGATAAAGCTACCACCTTAGAGATGTTTCTATCTATGGCAACATCGATTAAATTCATACATCCAAAAATATTTGTCTTAACAGCTTCAAATGGATTGTATTCAGCAGTTGGAACAATTTTTGTGGCAGCAGCATGGACGACTAAATCAATTCCATCCAATGCTCTATTTAATCTGTTTTTATCTCTAACATCACCTAAAAAAAACCTTACCCTTTCATCCTTCTCAAATTTTTTTGCCATTTCCCATTGCTTCATTTCATCACGAGAAAAAATTACTAATTTTTTTGGATTTTGATATTTTAAAGTTAGTTCTGCAAATTTATTTCCAAAGGAACCAGTGCCACCAGTTATAAGAATATTTTTGTTACTTAAAGATTTTATTTTCATATTTTTAATTGTTTGTAAATAAAATATACTAATGATTTAAATATTTTAATATTAGAAGAAAAAAAGTTTCCATATCTTGATTTTCCAATTCTTTTATTCATATTTATCTTAATTTTATCATGTTTTAAATTTTTTATTATACATTGCAACAAAATGTGTGTTCCAGAATAACTGAAGGGAGAATTATCAATTTTAAATCTAATTTTTTTTAAATTTATAGCTTTTAAACCTGACAAAGGATCGTCAATCTTAAAAAATTTACTTGTATATGTAGAGAATAAATATTCTAAAACTCTTTGTTTTTTGTTTCTCTCACCAACAACTAGCATATTGTTACCTATCACGAGCTTTTTAAAAATCCTGTTAATATCCTTAGTGTTTTGTTGTCCATCTGCATCAAACGTGACCAAATATTTAAAATTTTTTTTTTTAGCTATTTGAAATCCGCGATTTAAACTTTCTTCATAGCCAAGGCGTTTACTATTTCTTAAAAGTATAATTTCGAAATTTTGTAAAAGTTTGTATGAATTATCAGTTGAATGATCATCTATAACTATTACTTGAATATTTTTCTTTAAAATTTCCCCAACAATATCTGGTAAAGTTTGTGCTTCATTATAACTAGGTATAATTGCAACATAACTATTTTTATTAAAATACATCTTTATAAAAAATTGTACTTCCTTTAGAGATGAATTTTTTTGATTTTTTATTTATGATTTTATTAATTTCGTCAGCTTTGAATGAATTTTTAGGACTTGGTCTTAAAAAATCTATATCTTTTTTATTAATCTTTTCGTTCTTTTGTATATCTCTACTAGCATGAGCTGACCTTCTTTGAATAATTACAGTAGATCTCTCATTGAACTCAATTTTTTTCTCTTTTACTCCAAGACATTTTTCTAGTTCTCTTGATCTATTTATCATCTCTTTCCAAGTGCTTGGGTTCATTGAAAAATAATGATCGGGTCCTTTAAGATTATTATTTAATGTGTAATGTTTTTCTATTACTCTTGCACCTAAAGTTATAGCTCCTAAAACAGAAGAATGTCCAAATGTATGATCGCTAAGACCAAGTATTATATTTGGAAATTTCTTTTTATAAGTTTTAAGAACATTCAAATTTATATAATTTAAGTTATTTTCGTCGCCTGTATAATTTGTATTACATTGCATCAAAACAATTTTTTTATTAATTTTATAAATTAACTTTATTAAGTTATTTACTTCCAGCATCTTTGTGGCTCCAGTTGCAATTAATAAAGGTTTGTTTTTTTTTGCAACGTAAGCAACAAAATCCAACCAATTCACATCTCCAGAGCCAATTTTATAAGCAGGTATATGATTAAACAAATGATCTGCCAATTTATAAGAATAAGGTGTGCTTATAAAATCAATTTTAGCTTTTTTACATGCTTCTTTTAATTTAAGAGTCCAATTTAAATTTATACTTGCATCTTTATAAACTTCATAGACACTTTTCTTCCACTTTTTTTGATGAGATAAATATTTTTTATTTAAATTTTTAAATCCTTTATCACTTACAATAGTTTCTGCGCTAAAGTGCTGAAATTTAGCTGCATTTGCACCTGCTTCAGCACATGAATAAATCAAGTCAATTGCTTTATTTAAGTTTCCATCATGATTTGCTGCAATATCAGCTATAAAATAAGTTGGTGAATCTGGACTAACTACTCTTGAACCGATCTTAAATTTTTTCATTTAATTTAACCTTTTAAAAAAATTTATTCCAGAAATATCTTGTTCGAGTTTTGAATATAATACTTCATTTTTTTCATACAAAAAAATTTTCTTAAATACTTTTTCCAATTCATTCAAGTATTTTTTAATTAATAAATTAGTATGAGCAACAGATACATAAATAGTATCATTGCAAATTAAATTTTTTTTTAACATTTCCTGAGAAATAAAATTTTTATATACAACATGTTCATATTTTCCAGAAATTTTGAAATTAATTATTGATAGAGAATCATTTAAATTTAATTTAATCTTATACTTTTTTGATAATTTAAATATTTTATTTTTAATATACTTTCCCTTTTTTACTATTATTCTCCATGATTTTATTCTCTCCATTTCTTTTATAGTAGCCAATGCAGCTGTGGGACCTATCCTTTCAGACCAATATGTACTACTAATAAAAGTATTAAAACTTTCTTTCATAATCTCAGCTTTTCCTGCTAAAACTGTAATTGGATATCCATTTCCAATAGATTTGCTAAACATTGCTAAATCTGGATATACTTGATATTTTTTATGTATACCTCCCAATACCTCTCTAAATCCAGAAGAGCATTCATCAAAAATTAATACAATTCTATTTTTTGTACAGAATTTTCTAATAGATTGTAAAAAAGACAAATTTGGTTTTATATTTCTTTCAACTTCCATAATTACTGCACAAAAATCTTTTTTTTTCATTAATTTATAAAAACTATTTAAATTATTAAATTCAAATACATGAGATTGATTCTTATAATGATTTGGAATTCCTTTTAGTTGAATGTTTTTAAATAAAAAATTATCCAAGCTTTTTGCTTTATAATTTGCAGATAAATACCAATCATGCCAACCATGATATCCACAAATTGCAATTTTATTTTTTTTATTAAATGATCTAGCTAGTCTTATAGCAACTGAGTTAGTATCAGCCCCTCCTCTTCCATAGCGCACAGCATCAAACCATGGATGTAAATTAATAATTTTTTTTGCTAAATCTATATCTTCTCTAGAGTTCAGAGTTGAAGAGTTACCCTTATTTATAATTTTGGTTACCTCTTTATTAACTCTTGGATTAGAATATCCTAATAAATTTGTGCCAACTCCCATATAAGAGAAATCAATATATTTTTTCCCCTCTAAATCCCAAATAAAACATCCTTTAGCTTTTGTAAAATAAGCAGGACTATTTTTTTTTAAAAAAATTTCTGGATTTTTTGAAAGTAACATTGATCCTGGGGGAATTATTTTTTTTGCCTCTGCCCACAAAGTTTGCCCTATAGGTATTTTTTGGTAATTAATATTTTCGTGGATTTTAGAATTTTTTTTACAATAGTTGTAAATTTCATTTAAAGAAAAATCTATTTTATTAAAATGCATTAAAATTTTTCTTAAAAAAATTAAGTCCTTTTTATAATCTAAAGTAAGTCGTATATTAGATAAATCTTTTTCATAATTTACTGTCTTTATATTAGATCTAGTTCTTTTCAAATATGTTGTAACATGCTCCCTGTCTTCCTTGAGATTTGCAGTAGAATTCAATTTTTTTAATAATTGGAAAGAAATAATTTCAATATCATAACCATCTGGGTAAGTTCTATTAATTTGATTTGAAATATAATCACTTTTACTTTTAAAATAAAAATCAATATGCTTGTCTATTGTTTTGCCATCTAGCAATGGACAATCTGCAGTAAGTCTAATTATGTTTTTAGCTTTAAAAGTCTTTGAAGCACAATATATCCTATTTAAAACGTCATATTCATTGCCCTGGTAAAAAAGATAATTTTTTGATTTTAAATAGTTTCTTAACTTTTGATTTTTTACATTTTTTGGAATTGCAAAAACTATTTTACTAATCTTTTTGGAGTTGGATATTCTTTTATACATCAAATCAATAACATTTAATTCATTAAATACTTTTTTTAAAACCTTACCTGGAAACCTTG
>MDSZ01050984.1_pt1 | contig 10373 bp, 10 predicted proteins | sample 811201 | NCBI WGS metagenome assembly MDSZ01 (sample SAMN05326647, study PRJNA326480) | marine metagenome | isolation source: seawater | place: Indian Ocean: North | collected 2010 | reverse complement strand
TTGAAAAATTTATAAAAATCTCCTTGTTTTCTCTCCAAGTTATCTGTGCCTGTGGACATCCAATCTCTATCTCTTTTCATTTTTAAAACTTCATAATCTTTAAAGCCATGCATTTCATCAGTATTTTTCTCCATGAATTCAATAATTTTGTCCATTATTAAAATGTATTCTTTTGGCAATATTTTTAGACTTTGCCAATCCGGTGTGTACAGTAAAGGAGTATCAAACCAAATTCTTTGGTATGTTTTAGTGTATTCTTTCCTTAATCTAATTATTTCTTCTAACAGTATTTGTAAATTTATAATACTTAGATTGCTCATTGTAATTATAAAAGTTAAACTACTACGATAAGGAATATCACGTACAAATTCTTCGCATCTATTAATTGCAGTGTCAAAATTTAATCCATGTCTTAAATATTCTGCTTGTTTACCCCAGGTGTCTAAACTTACAAACTGCATAAAGTGTTCTATTTGTTCTCCTTGGCATAACTTTTGCACATAACGTTTATATTTTTTCCAAACTTTTTCATCTACACTAAAATTACTAGTAGTGTTTAAATGTAAATCTTTTTTTGGATTTTGTAATACATAATCGAAAACTTTATAGGTATTAGGGTCCATTGTGGGTTCACCACCTGTCATCCTAAAATGTTTTAAATCTTTATACAAGTTAGGCCACCATCGCCAAAATGCTTCACGATATGGATTATATTCTCTGTTTGGTATAGGTCTACGTTCGCCAATAAAATGTTCTGGTGAATTATGTGGAATTGTTGTTGGCCATGCGCCATGCTGTTTACTTTCTCGTTCCCAAGTTGTGCTAAATTGTGGACTACAATAACTACACATTAGATTACAGTTGTGATTAAAATTTACTTCTACATAACTAGGATTGACGTCGACAGTTGGATTTGCTACAATATCATCGAAACTATCCATTGCCCATGCTTCACCACTACGATAATGCCTATCACTCAAGTTACCGTCTTTCTCAATATTCCAACAGTAGTTACAATCCGTACATTTGTATCCAAGTATCATTTCTGCACGTGATTTTTTCTTATGGTCTGTGTTGTGTAAAGCACTTGGATTATCAATTAAGGGAGCAGTTGGTATTTTATGTAATGGTGGATGATAGCAACTGTTAGTATGACCAGTGGTCAAATGCAAACTAACTTGTTTCCATTTTGCTAAACAAAAACTATCGCTTATCGTTGCTAATTTTTGTTTAGCCTTTTTTGCATCATCGAAATAATCGCTCATTTATTTTTCTAACACTCGTAATATTGTTAATTATTCTTTCCTCAGGGAAAACAGGATTATCTAAGAATTTTTTTAAAGTTTGAAAAAGAGCATCTATTCTCATGTATCCAGATAAACTATCATATGATTTATCTATTATATCATCAAATATATCTATTCCAAGTTTTTTTAAGTTCTTTTCGAAATTTGGACTTGCTACTGTTACAAACAACCTGCCAAAATTTATAGGTCTTATTATTTTTTCAGTTGGAAAGAAAGTTCCATTGTGTACATTTGTTTCTGATACTATCTCTATACAAATATCTTCATATGCAATATACCAAAAATTTTCATCATTTATTTCAACCATACTTTCACCAATTTTAAACTTATCATCGTTGACGTCTTGCATAGGAAGTATATGTTTCAATTTATTATACTCTTTAGGAAAATCTAAAGCAAATTGTAAAAAATCTGCTTCTGTTTCATTTTCATCTATAATATTACAATTATAATTTGCTATACCTTTACTATTATATTGCCATTCAAGATGTTTATTAAACAAATACATACGTTCATTAGAACCACGTCCTAAAAATATACCATATTTTTTATTTTTTGGAGAATTATATTTTATTGAATTATTATAAAAAAATGGACAAATAGTGTTGTATAAATTTACAACTTTAAAAATTCCTGTCTTGCATAAAAGGTCCCTAGTATGTATTTCTATTCTATCATATTGTATATTTGCTTCATCACAAATATTTTTTATAATATATTCAAGTTTTATTTGTTGTATATCATATCCTTCAGGTCCCATATGCAAAACAATTTTATCATGCACTTGTGCAAATTTATAAATTTGTAATGCTAATATTTCTGGATTATATACTTTATTAGGCGTTATAAAGGGTCTTAAATTCACATATGGATAATCTGGAGGAGAAAAATAATTATTATGGTCTACCATCCTTCGGCTTTTCTTATATAATCTATTTCTAATCGCATAGGGTCAGTTTGTCTATGAGTTTGTAAATAGTATTTTTTAAAAAATTTACTTTGTTCTGGAGAATAATCAATGATAGGCAAACCTAATCTATTTGATAGTAAATTTGCGTGTATATCTGGGTCCGTGCGTTTCCACTCACTGTAAATTTCACCTAAATGATAAAAATCTTGGACTTCTTTGTAATCCCAATCTGTTAACATTGTTCTATAAGTTCCGTATCTTGCTCCCCATATACATTGTTGCCCATAAGCGGAATCTTTGCCTATGTTGTGCCAGATACTTAATCTATCAAAATTACTTTGATGTACTAAGTTGTTAAACTCCTCTAATGAAGGTCTAATGCCTTTTCGTAAACACATCTTTACACCTTCTCTAAATCCTGCTCTCCAACTATGAAACTCATCTTGATTAGGATATGTTGTGCTGTAAACATTTGCCATTGCTTTATATTTGTCATCATAACAAAATTCTACTTCATTTTCATCTGCACCATCACTATTTTCATGTGTTTTCATATTGTATACAAAGTCTTTTGTCCAACAACTTAGTCCACCGTTACCGTACATTAAGCCATTTACATCATTGTATGCTTTCCATCGAAATACACAATCTTGCAATTCATCTGGAATATTCAAAACAATATCAAAAAATTCTTTATTTGGTATATTATCACCGTCAATGACTATAAATCTATCAGTGTCTGACGCATCAGCACATGCTTTATGGGCCGCATCACTGCCTTCTACACCGTCAACACGTTTTGCCCAAGGAACAAGATTGCATATTCTTGCCCAAAATTCTTCTTTTTTTGGTTCATCATAACTTAGATATATACAATCTAAATCTGCTACATCAACTTTCAGCAATTAATTTTTCCCTATGTTCTATCATTTCCATTTTTTGAGCGTCAGTAAGTTGTATATCTGGATATTGATTCTTAACATCTAAATTAAAACTAAAACTCCAACGTTCTCCTTTACTTCTAAAAGGGTAAACCATATGCATTAACCATGCAGGGAAAAAATAAATTACTCCTACCTCTGGTCTTAAACGTATATTGTTACTAGATAAATCTTGACTACGTGAATCTGTAAATTGAATCATTCCTGCACTTGGATCATGGTCCTCATTTTCCCATTCAAATTCAATATCATCAGGTAATTTTATATATCCGACACCACTTACCATACCGCTATGCCTGTGTACTGGATTCCAATCACCTGCTACACTTATATTGCCCCATGCTTGATGAACTGCAACATTCAATTGCATATTTTGTAAATTATTTTCTATCATTTCAATATGTTTTGACGTAGCGGCCTTTCTCATATTTTCCCATATTTGTAATTTACTTGCTTTATACAATTCTCCTCCACCATTTGCTAACATTTGTATAAATTTATTAGCATCTTCTTCACCTAAAAGTGTTTGATCTATTGTAAATTCACGTTTCATGTTTCCTGCTAAGTTATATTCATGTCCTGCAGTCGTATCATCAAAAGCCTTAGAGAAAGCGTTTTCAACAATGCCTAATATTTCCTCAGACATCTGTTGTTTAACAATAATAGGACTAAAAGGCCTAATAAAAGTTAGATCCTCTCTTCCTTCTGGTATAGTGTCAGTAATTGTATTCATTTTTACCCCTTTGTAAATGGATTATTTCCTAAATTTTGTTGATCTAAATGCCAAAGTTGCAATTTAGGAGGCGTATAGACTAATTTTTCTTCTTTTATTGAATAATCTGTCTGTTTTTGAAAGCATTTACTGTATTCATCATCTGTCAAAACAATATATTTTCTATCTGTCTTAGCACTTGAATCAGCATCAGGTATTAATTCTTCGATAGCCCCTTTTTCATTATAAAAACATCTTATTTCAAATTTTGTTTTACTTTCTTGGTTGGTATTGATTACTGCATCAATAAAAGCATTACTGTTGTTGTTCATATCTTGGTATTAACTCCTTTGTTAAATCTTTATGGTAGTAATGAAACGGATAAGTTTGTGCATATCCATTAACTATAAAAATATTATCCTCTGTTAATGCATAACTTACTGCGTCTCGCCAGTCAGACACATTCCATCCTTGAATTTTTTCTTTCATATGCACAAAACTAGGATAATCAAGTGATGGAATATGATAATTATTACCTAAACTTGCAATACTAAACACTATATCTGTATCTGGTAATTCATGTCTACAATTTAGTAATATTTTATCTCTATATATATTGTAGTTATCATAAATATTTTTGGCATCCTCAAAAAATTCTTTACTTTCTACACAATGCCTAAAATACATAACACCATTATAGTAATCTGGAAGATTATTGTCGTCCCATAATTTTCTATAATGCCTATTTTTTGATATGTTTCCTTTATAATCTCTGACTTTATGTGTAAAACAAATATTTTTCAACCTTAAACCATCCCACCAATGGTCAATGCTAGATGGAACTATCATATCACTTTCTAATTTTATTGTTTCTTTGAATGGTGTCATTTTCCAGGCCCATGATTCATTTTCAAAAGGTTTTAATTTTTTCAAAATACTGTATTCATCAAATACTTTTAGATGCTTAGGCAAGACATAATTACTAGTTTCTTCATCTACAATTACGCAAAATTTATTGATTTTACAATTACGTTTGATGGAAAGTGCTAGTAAATAAGCACAATCAAGATATTCTTTACCTTGAGCAAAAGTTAAAAATCCTTGTCCTTCTTTTTTCACTCTACACTATCCCATAGTTTATTAAATAATTTTTTTTCAAGTAAACATTTTTTGTTCATCACGTGTAAATCGCCTTTATATTTTAGCACATTATACGAATCATCTAATTTATACTTGACTAACCAGGATTTATTATTATAATCTATAATTTCATCTGTAGAACTAAGTGTTGGTAAAGAGTATTTGAAAGTATTAACATTAGAATAACCATTGACTATTTGATGTGCGATACTCATTGCATAATCATTTCTAAATGGGTCTGCTGTAAAACCAAAAAGTTTACTATAGTATAACCATTCTTGTTGTACCATTAACCAAGTATTAAACAAATTATGTGTGTACTCATTTTTCTTAAAAAATACTACTGTGGCCCAACGCATTTCAAACTTATTTGGACTTATATATAAGTTATGTCTAAAAACATCATTGCCTGATATGTCCCAACTAGTTTTATAACAAAGAAAATCGTGATTACTATCAAAATATCCTTTATAAGTATCCGACTGAACTAAAAAATCCACATCTAAAAGTAAAGTTTCATCATAAGGACTTAATTCAAATGCAAAACATCTATTATAATTATTCCATTGAATTGTTTGTAAGTTATCATCTGGCCATCTAAAAGTTCTATTACCAGTAATTTTTGCATTTATTGATACTATCTCGGCTGGTAAATCGTAATAATGTCTTGCAAAACGACTTGCTAATTGAGCCAAACGTTCATAGTCGAGATCTTTGCTTTCACTAACAAGAAATAGTATACCTTTAGACGACAACGTCTTTAACTCTACGTTTTGTTTTTAAGTCTTCGTATTCATTTAGCCAGTCATTTGTTACTTCTTTGTATCTTTCATCAACTAATTTTAACATTTCAACTACATCACACTTAATTGGTGTATCATACATATCAATTAGTATTCTTTCTTGTTCATGCTTAAACATAGCAACTGTTAAGTTAGCCATACTTAAATAAGAATACAAATTCAGATCTACTTTGAACATGCCACCTTTATATGCAAGGGTCAATCGTTGCTGATGCATTTGTTGAAGTGCTTGTTTTTGTCTATGAAACTCGAATCTTTGTCGAGCAAATTCTTCTTGATTATTCATAACTATAGTATAGCAGGCTCAATTGAGCATGTCAAGTATATTAAAAAATTAATAGGATTATGAGTGCGTGTTAGTTACTGTGCTAAATGTTATAGTGCCACCATTATCACTAACATGAGTTGTATTGTGTTTTTCACTACTCATTGTAGAACGTTTTGTTCCGTCAACGATGTCTTGCACGTTATATATTGACTTGTTAAAACTTGTTTGGTCTGCCGCGGCATCTACCCATTCACTTTTTAATTCTACTTGTGTGGCTGATGAAGCAGTTTGCGCCGATAATTGTATATATGATGAAGTATAAGGACTACTATCCTCAAATTGTTTGAATACAACCGCAAAAGATGTGCCTAAATCATAAAAGCCTGCATTTGTATTGTTAGTGCTTGTTGATCCTGAACCACCACTTTTACCAGATGACTGAGCAGTAATTTGATATGTGCCACAAGCAGTTGCTAGTGCGGCCCAGTTGTTGGCTTTATTGTCTGATGTGTGTCCGCTTAAACTCCAACTACAACTTAATCTTCCACCAGCATTAAAAAAATATCTCGCTTGATTGGCACTTCCCCATGCAAATCTACCAGTTTGGGTAATTGTTCCTGTAAAGTTAGATGTGTTATCAATATTATTATTTACTGCACTTTGTCTTGCATGTACATTTAACCTATTAGTAGTAATTGTTGCTATATTAGTGCTTAATGCTGTAAAAGCCTCGATTAAATCACCTGTGCTAGGCGATGTAATTGCTGTTATGGATGAACTTTGATGGTCTTTTATGCTTGTTATTCTACTTAATACTGTACTCCATTGTGCGGCAGTAATAGTATCACCATCCGATACGGTACTAACAGTTGTACTTTCACCATATCCTGCATCACCTGTTCCTGTGCCCCATAAAGCATTGACTGATGTACCAAAATCATTATAATGCGTATCTAGGATATTATCGCCTGTTTGATATGCCATATTTTACTCCGCTTAATTTATAGTAACAAAGGCCTCAATTGTGCCTTCATCCTGGCTGTTTTTTGATTGGATGGCTCGCCCGATAACGTTAAATGCGTTTATTGATTCATCTGCACTGGCGCTTCTTGCCATTCCGTTTCCTGCAGATACTAGTCTATCACCTTTATTTATCTTACCTTTTACCTTAACTTGTACTCTTCCTGAAATAGCAACTGGTGTACCGTTAGTCTGCTTTGCATTCATAAGATATGCTGGTTGTTCACTAACTACTCCAAACACTTCGTTACTCATATCTTCATTTACCTTAGTTATTTCTTCTGAACCACCTAATGCTACAATTGTGCCTGGCTCGTAATTAGTATCACTTACAAAATTTTCAGCCAAGTCAGCATATTGAGCCGATGTAGCAGTACCATTAAATGTAGTAGCAAACACAGTTGAAACTCTATTTCCACTTGTACCAATATTTACTGTACCGCTTATTAGTATATCCCCAGTCATTGTACCACCAGAAGTTGGTAAAGCACCACTACCTGAAACTGTTGAATCTACGTATGCCTTGGTTGCCGCTCCTAAATTATCAGTCGGTGCACCTGCTAATAACACTCTATTAGTAGCGCCATCGATAGTCATCGCAGTGCTTGTTACACCTCCATCATTTACTTTGATTAATATATCACCGTCTGAAGTTGTGTTACTAAGACTTACATCACTACCACTTACACCTACTGTAAAATCACTATCAACACCTACGACCATACCAGTATCATTTAAAATACTTAATACTCCGCTTGTACTATCACTTGCATTACTTCTTAAATAGTTTGCGGCGGCAATTCCACCTAATGCATCTGAATCTGTTGCTGTACCTTGAAATTTATTATCTGTTACAGCAGTTGAAAGTTGTACACCTGGCTTAATAGTAGAAAATCCAGATATTGCGGCTTGCGGAGTAAAGGTTGTATCTTTACTTACTATTGCTACTATTGTATTGTTTGTAAAAAGTTGTACTACAACATGGTCAGCGGCGGCGTTATCAGTAATTGTTGCAACTATGGCGCCTGATGTTCCTGTACCACTTGTAAAACTTGGACCAATTGTAGTAAAACTAGATCCATTGTAAACTTTTAATTGTCCGTTAGTTGTATCCCACCATAAATCACCTGTCACACTACTTGAAGGTTGACTGCTACTGGCAGTACTCGCTGATATTGTTTTAAATGCAGACCCTGTATAAACTTTTAGTAAACTATTTGTAGTATCCCACCAAATTTGTCCTGCTATAGGACTGCTTGGCGCTGAACTATTTGCAAAATTTTCTAAAAGTTTTATTTGGTTTTCATTTAGAAATTCGCCATAACCTGCATAATTTTTACCAACTAACGTAATATCCGTTGTGGTATCAATTGTTCCATCAGCGACTGTGGCTAAAATTGTGCCACTTGTTTTATTAATTGTATAAGCCATTTAATATACTCCGCAATATATCTTCTATAAACTATTTATCAACTGATAAACTACTACTATAATTAAGCACTTATACTACTCAAGTTAGTTAGTGTTTGTATTCTTATTGTATAATCTATCTGTATTAATCTATTTAAACTTTTTTGCACAGGATGAAAAACAACATGTGTCAAAAGTTTACCTGTGTTTACTGTCCCTGTCCAACTTCTTAGTCCAAGTTCATCAAAAGTGTAAGTATCATTGAAATTACTTGTGTTATCAAAAGCCGCCTGATCATTTGGCTCTCCATAATCCAACAAGCAACTCACAATAATATCCGTATATACTTGTCCTGATGTATGACTTGTTACTAATTTATTTCTAGCAGTATCTGTATTCAAACTACTGTTATCATCAACAACTTTATAATAAGTTTGATTGTATAAATTTGCATTAGCACCTGTGCTATTTGCCGGCAAATAAGTTATGACTCCTGTAGGATCAACACTTGTTCCTCCATTACCAAAAGCCATTTCATGAATAAATCCATTAGTTTTATTTGATATACTTAGTGCTAACGCTTCACTCATATTTTCATAATGTATAGCATTTCTTTTGTTTACATAAACTTCTTGTGTTTCTGGATCGAATATTTTAATGTGTCCTTCCATGAGAACTCCACCTTTTTCATCTGGCATTTTCTTACTATCGCTATTTTCTTGTTTCATATCTGTCATTATACTATACTTTTAATAAACATTCAATAAGTTTTTCTTCTGTAATTGAACTACTTTCTAAAGCAACGCCAACTATAGGTCCACTTGCTTCTTTACTAGCAACTCCACCATTATCTGCAAATACGGCATCACCTTTGTTTACTGACCCTATAACACGCACTGGTACACGACCAACTAATGCTACAGGTTGTCCATTTTCCTGTGCTGAATTCATTAAATATGCAGGATTTGTACTAATTACACCTGCTAGTATTTCTGTATCTTCGTTTGCTGTGGTTACTTCTGCATCACCACCTACGCATACAACTGTGCCTGGTATAATACTAGTATCTGTTAAATAGTTCTCAGCCAAGTCAGCGTATTTGGCTTGATTGGCTGTTCCAGCAAATATAGTGCTTGTTAGTGTTCCGCTACTTGGATTATAAGTAAAACCACTATCTGTACGTGGATTTTCGTTGCCTGTTGCTGTATCTACAAATACAGGAAAATGTGATGCATCTGTACTATTTGTTGCAACTAAAGTTATTGTTGTTGCAATAGCGGCTGTGCCCGTTGTATCTTCATTTTGTAGTGCTAGTGTACCTGCTGTGCTTGGTAAAACTACATCAACATCCGCAGTACTCGCCGCACCAACTAATGTAACTCCATTTGTACCGTTGTCTGTACCTTCTAAAAATTTTATTTTACCACCAACTGTAGTGCTTGTGGCACCCATAACTAAACTATGACCAGTTGCAGTTGTAGTTGTAGCCGCCGCTACTACTAATCTATCTGTGCCATCGACATCAATTTGAACTTGCCCTGTACCACTATCCACTACAGTAACATTACTATTACCTTGAGATATAGCAGTAGTGCTTACAGCCGCGACTGCCGTATCAACAAAATCTTTAACCGCGGCACTTGTTGGCAATGTGGTATCATTATCATTTGACCCAATACCTTCTGCTTCAGTAACAACAACCGCGGCAGTCATGTTGCCTATATCTATGTTGGATATGTTGTTACCAGTACCGTTGGCATCTATTGTTTTGTTAGTTAGTGTATCTGTTGTTGCTTTTCCAACTAATGTGTCTGCACTTGCTGGCAACAACACTGTCACATCGGCTGTACTTGCCGGACCTT
>MDSZ01038529.1_pt1 | contig 10373 bp, 11 predicted proteins | sample 811201 | NCBI WGS metagenome assembly MDSZ01 (sample SAMN05326647, study PRJNA326480) | marine metagenome | isolation source: seawater | place: Indian Ocean: North | collected 2010 | reverse complement strand
CATTGGCTGTACTGTTCTAAAGGTACAAGAAAAAAAAACACAAAAAGGTAATTCTTATGGAATAGTAAAATTTTCGGATTTATCAAATGTATTTGAATTATTTATTTTTTCAGAAATTTTTGAATTAAATAGAGAATATCTAAAAGAGGGAAACTCGGTCATGTTGACACTTATTAAAAATTATTCTGATGTTAATAGAAGCCAAAGAAGAATTAATGTAAAAAAAATTATACCATTAAAAGAATTAATAAATAAAAAAATTTTAAATATTTCATTTAAATTCAATAAAATTGAAGATATTAAAAAATTAAATAAATTACCATCTGAGAGAGGCGAAACAGATATTAAAATTTATCTCGAAGAAAACAAAAAAATCCACCAGTTTAGGCTTAAAAATAAAAGAAAATTAAGTAATGAGCTTTTAAATTCACTAAATCTAGTAGAAAATGTGTTAATTGATTAAAAAAAGGTTGTATTTTGTTAAATTAATTGTATCAATCTCGCAAATTAACACTCACACAATTAGTGGTTTTAAACCTCCGGTCCCAAAAGGGCAATAATTGTGGTGGTACAACCGGGAATAAAAATGAAAATACCTAAAATTACAATAGAACAATTGTTAGAGGCAGGCGTTCATCTTGGTCATAAAACTCTGAGATGGAATCCTAAAATGAAAAAATATATTTTTGGGAAAAGAGATTCAATTCATATTATTGATTTAACCCAAACTCTAGAACTTACAAATAGTGCATTAGAAAAAGTACACAATACAATTTCATCAGGAGGCAAAATATTATTTATATCTACAAAAAAACAAGCCTCGGAGGCTGTAGCCCAACTTGCAAAAGATACTGGACAGTATTTTGTTAATTATAGATGGTTAGGAGGAATGTTAACAAATTGGGGTACTATTTCAAATTCTATAAAAAAATTAAATAAAATTAATACAGACTTATCTTCAGAAAATAGAGGATTTACAAAAAAAGAATTACTAAAAATGAGCGGACTAAGAGACAAATTGCAAAGATCCTTAGGAGGTATAATGGAAATGAAAAAAGTTCCAGATTTAGTATTTATTATAGATACAAATTATGAGTCTCTTGCAATAAAAGAGTCTATTAAACTCGGAATTCCAATTATAGCAATATTAGATACTAACTCTAATCCAGATGGAATAGATTATCCTATTCCAGGAAATGATGACGCTAGAAGATCTATTGATTTATATTGTAATCTAATGAAAGATACTATTGATGATGCAAAACAAAACATAAAACAAGATATAGTAAATACTACACAAAGTGAAACTAAAGTCGAAATTGTTCCCAAACAAAACGATAAAAAACTAAATTAGCTTTAAAATGAGCGATATTGAAAAAGTTAAACAGTTAAGAAAATCAACTGGTGCAGGTTTTAAAGACTGCAATCACGCGCTATTAGAATCAAAAGGAGATTTAGATAAAGCAGCTGAAATTTTAAGAGTAAAAGGTATAGCAAAAGCCTCAAAAAAAATGTCTAGAGACGCAAAGGAAGGAGTTGTAGTTATTTGTGGTGACTCTTTAAAAACTTCAATAATCGAAGTTAATTGTGAAACAGATTTTGTTGCAAAAAATGATGACTTTATCTCATTTGTCAAAGAAGTAGGAGAGTTAAATAACTTATGTTCATCTAGTATAGATAAGTTGAATAATTCAAAAATGATTAATGGTAAAACTGTTAAAGATAATATTGTTTCACTAATTGCAAAAATAGGAGAAAAAATTACATTAGGAAAAAATAAAACAATAAACAATCCAAATTCTAAAAATTTTATATATCAACATTCTATTATAAAAGATAATGTATCTAAATTGGGTGTTGTAGTTTGTTTAGAAAGTATAAATCAAAGCGATGCATTAAATTTATTAGGTAAACAATTATCAATGCATGTAGCTGCTTCTAATCCTATTGCTTTAACCTCAGATGAAATCCATAAGGATATAATCGATAAGGAGCAAAAATTAATAATGGAAGAACTGAAGAATACAGGAAAACCTGATGAAATTGTTAAAAAAATTAGTATTGGCAAAATTAATAAATTTAAAGAAGATAACAGTTTAATGACACAAAATTGGGTTATGGAACCTAAGAAAAAAGTATCTGAGATATTATTTGATTATAAAATATCAGATTTAAAAGTTAAAGAATTCATTAGAATTAAAATTGGCGAATAATGTTTCAAGATAAGACATATCAACAAAAAATGTCTAAAACTATTGATGTTTATTCAAAAGAACTGAATTCATTTAGAACAGGCCGAGCTAATTCAAACATGTTAGATTTAATAAAAGTTGATGTTTATGGTCAGAAATTACCTATTAACCAACTTGCTACAGTTACAACACCTGAATCTAGAACAATAAACATTCAAGTATGGGACATAAATAATGTAACACTTATAGATTCAGCAATTAAAAAATCTGAATTAGGTCTTAATCCCCAAATAGATGGCCAATTAGTTAGACTTCCGATCCCTGATTTAAGTGAGGAGAGAAGAATTGAAATGAAAAAAATAATTAAATCTACAGGAGAAAAATGCAAAATATCAATCAGAAATATAAGAAGAGAAGCTAATGATGAATTAAAAAAACTTCTCAAAAGTAAAGATATCTCAGAGGATGACGAAAAGAAATTTGAAAAAATAATTCAAGAACATACAGATAAAAATATTAGTATTATTGATGATATGATAGAATCAAAAGAAAAAGAAATAATGAAAATATGAATTCACCCAAACACATAGCCATAATAATGGATGGCAATGGTAGATGGGGAATTAAAAAAAAAAAATCTAGAAATTATGGACATAAAAAGGGTTTAGAGGTAGTTGAAAAAATAATAGAAACTGCCATTAAAGAAAATATAAAATATTTAACATTATTTGTTTTCTCAACAGAAAATTGGAAAAGACCCGCAAAGGAAGTAAATTATTTATTTAAATTATTAAATAATTACATAGAAAAAAAAATAAAAAAATTATTAAAAAAAAATATAAAAATTAAAGTAATTGGAAATATTAAACCTTTTCCAAGTGACCTTAAATATAAAATCAAAAACGTTGAAAAAAAGACAAAAAATAATTCAAATATACAAATCAATATGGCATTGAATTATGGTTCGAGGCAGGAATTAATTTTTGCTATTAAAAAAATAAAAAAAAATAAATTAGCAATTAATGAGAAAAATATAAATAATAATTTGTATACCAAAAATATACCTGATCCTGATATTCTAATTAGAACTGGTAATACAAACAGAATAAGTAATTTTATGATATGGCAATCAATATATTCTGAAATTTTTTTTATAAAAAAAATGTGGCCAGATTTTAACAAAAGAGACTTAAAAAAAATAATTTTAAACTTCAAAAAAATTCATAGAAACTTTGGAGGTATAATTGAAAGAACTAACTAAACGTATTTATACATCAATTATTTTGCTAGTGTTATTTTCAGCATCATTATTTAATAATATTATTTTATTCACTATTCTAATTTTCTGTTTTTATCAGATTTTTTATGAGGCATTTAATCTTTTTAAAAAAATTTTTTTAAAAGATAAATTAATCAAATTTTATCTCATTTTATTAATTACACTTATTTTTTTAACTTATTTGATTAGTTTTATCTGGTTTTCCTTAAATTCAGTCAGTATAGATGACAAAATATTTCTATTAATGCTAATTTCTATTTCAATAACAACCGACATAGGAGGATATATATTTGGAAAAATACTTAAAGGAAAAAAACTTACCAAGCTTAGTCCTAATAAAACATATTCAGGTATGATTGGTTCATTTATTTCATCAATTTTAATTGTATTTATTTTATTTAGTTCTTTTGTAGATAAATATTTATTGATCTTTATAATTATATTTGTATCTACCATCTCACAGCTTGGAGATATATTTGTTTCATATCTTAAAAGAAAATGTAATGTTAAAGATACAGGTACTTTTTTACCTGGTCATGGTGGTCTGCTAGATCGTTTTGATGGTATTATTTTTGCAATAACAATAGGTTCTTTATTTAAAACAATCATATGAAACAAAGTATTGTAATTTTAGGATCAACTGGCTCGATTGGTACAACCGTTTTAAAGTGCATTCATAAAAAAAAAAATTTTGATGTTTGTATTCTTGCGGCAAAAATTAATATAAAAAAACTTTTAAGACAGTCTATAAAATATAATGTAAAAAATGCAATTATTGAGGATAAAAATAAATATATAAAATTTAAAAAAATTTTTAAAAAAAATAAAATTAATTTATATTTAGGCATAAATAAAATAGATAAAATATTAAAAAAGAAAGTTAATTATTGTATTAATTCTATTTCAGGCATTGATGGTCTTGAACCCACTCTTAAAATAATACCACTAACTGATAAAATTTTAATCGCTAATAAAGAAACTATAGTATGTGCTTGGAATATTATTTTAAAAAAATTAAAAAAGCATAAAACTCAATTTATACCACTAGATTCTGAACATTTTTCGATTTGGAAACTTATTAATCATGAGAAATTACAAAGTATAGATAAAATAATTTTAACAGCCTCTGGAGGTCCTTTTTTAAATAAAAAAAGAAAACAAATACAAAATATAAAACCAGAAATTGCCTTAAAGCATCCTAATTGGAAAATGGGAAAAAAAATTTCTATAGATTCTTCAACAATGATGAATAAAATTTTTGAATTTATAGAGGCAAAAAAAATATTTAATTTAGAAAAAAAAAAACTCTCAATTTTTATACATCCTTCATCATTTGTTCATGCAATAGTGTATTTTAAAGGTAATATAATTAAACTTTTAGCTCACGAAACAAGCATGGCTATTCCAATATCAAATGCTTTAAATATACATGAAAAGTCAAAAAGTGAATATATTTCTAAACATATAATAAAGTTAAATAACTTGGACTTCCAAAAGCCTAAAACAAAACAATTTCCTTTGTTATCATTGATAAAACTTATACCTGAAAACAACTCATATTTTGAGACTGTTCTAATTACCATTAATGATAGCATGGTTGATAAGTATTTGAACAATAAAATAAATTATAATTCAATACATATAAATATACTAAAATTAATTAAAAGACCATTTTTCAGTAAATATTATAAATTAAAACCAAAAAATATTTATGATATAAAAAGAATGATTGAGATTACAAATAAATATATAGAAAATAATATATAATAATATGATTAAAAAAAAAAAATTTTTTAAAAAAATTATTTTTTTGTTATTATTTCAATTATTTTTTTTTCAAAATTTAAAATCAGAAACAATTTCAAATTTTATAATTAGTGGCAATGAAAGAGTGGCAGATGAAACAATAATTATGTTTTCTACATTAAACATTGGTGATAGAATAAACAGCAATAAATTAAACGAAGCTCTTAAGAAATTATATTATACTGATTATTTTAAAAATGTTGAATTATCAATACAAAATCAAACTGTAAATATTAATGTAATTGAAAATCCAATAATTCAGTCAGTTGTTATTGAAGGTGTTGATGTTGACAGTCTTTATAATAAAATTAAAGACGTAACTTCAAAAATTGAAAAATATCCTTTTGTAGAAAATAAAATTAACGAACAAATTATTCTTTTAAAAAATATTTTAAAATCTTATGGATATTATTTTGTTAAATTAGAAACGACAATTAATCAAAATCCAAATAATACTATTGATCTTAGATATAATTTTGATTTGGGTCAAATTGCAAAAATTAAAAAAATTAATTTCATAGGTAATAAAATATTTAGTGATATTGTTTTAAGAAATATAATTATCTCAGAAGAAGCTAAATTTTGGAAATTTATTACAAGAAATAAATTTTTAGATATAAATAGAATTAAATTGGATACAGATAGATTAATTAAATTTTATAGGAATAGAGGCTTTTATAATGTTATAATTAAATCCACTACTGCAGTTATAACTGAAGAAAATCAATTTGAATTAATTTTTAATATAAATGCAGGTAATAAGTTTACATTTGGTGAAATTAAATTTGATAATAATAATAATATTCCCATCGAAGATTTATCAGTATTTAATAAGGTTTTTAAAAATTTAGAAGGTGAAAATTATTCTGAAAGTAAAATAAATGATTTAATTGATGATATTAATGAATTTACTTTAAACAATGATTTTGTGTTTTTAAATGCAAATATTAATGAAAAAATGAATAATGATAATAAAATTGACATTGTTATAAAACTGGATGATCTTGAGAAAAAATTTGTAGAGCGAATTAATATATTGGGTAATTTTATAACTGATGAAAAAGTTATCAGAAATGCTTTAATTGTTGATGAAGGAGACCCATTTAATGAAATTTTATTTAATAAATCAATCTCTAATTTGAAATCTTTAAATGTTTTCAAATCTGTTAATTATAATTCTATCGAGGATAATAACACAAATAAAATAATAGATATTACGGTAGAGGAACAACCAACAGGTGAAATTTTTGCTGGAGCAGGAACAGGTACAACCGGATCTAATATTACTGCAGGCATTAAAGAAAATAATTATTTAGGTCTTGGTATAAAGTTAGACACAAATGTTACTATTACAGATGACTCTATAAAGGGAAAATTTTCAGTAATTAATCCAAACTATAATAACTCTGACAAGTCTTTGAAAACTGTAATAGAAAGTTCATCAGATGATCTGTTTACTTTAAGTGGCTATAAATCAAGCAGAACTGGAATTACTATCGGAACAGAGTTTGAACAAATGAATGATATGTTTATTAACCTTGAGATGTCAAATTATTATGAGGATCTTGAAACATCTTCAACTGCTAACAGTATTGTTAAAAAACAAGAAGGAAATTATTTTGAAAATCTTTTAACTTATTCATTAAAATATAATAAGTTAGACCAAAATTATGAACCTTCAGACGGTTTTATAAGTTCATTTACACAAACTTTACCTTTGATTTCCGATGATAAATCTCTGGAAAACAAGTTTACAAGTGCAACTTATCATTCAATTTCTGATAATATTGTATTTTCAACCCAGTTTTATTTAAATGCAGTAAACTCTTTTGATGATGATGTAAGAGTATCTAAAAGGGTTTATGTTCCATCACGTAGGTTAAGAGGTTTTGAAAGTGGTAAAATCGGACCAAAAGATGGCTCTCAATACATTGGTGGAAATTACGCAACAGCATTAAATTTAAATTCTACAATACCAAATATACTTTTTGAAAATGAAAATATTGATTTTAATATATTTATGGATTTTGCAAACGTTTGGGAAGTAGATTATAATAGTTCATTAGATTCAAATAAAATTAGATCATCCACAGGTATAGCGATTAATTGGTTTAGTATTATTGGCCCTTTATCTTTTTCTTATGCTATTCCTATAACTGATGCTGATACTGATATAACAGAGAGTTTTAGATTTCAAATTGGTACTTCATTTTAATGAAAATTGTATTTTATTTATTTGCTTTTCTACTTTTTCAAACAAATTCTTTCTCAAAAAATATTGTATACTTAGACATTCAATACATTATTGATAATTCCTCAATAGGTTTACATTATAAAAAAAATATAAACAAAATTAAAGATGAAAATATTAAAAAATTAAAAAATAAAGAAAATAAAATTAAAGATAAAGAAATTCAAATTAACAATCAAAAAAATATTTTGAGTAAGGATGAAATACAAAAACAAATTTCAGAACTTAATGAATTATTAAAACAATTTCAAATCGAAAGGAATAAACTTAATAATGAAGTGTTAGAGAAAAAAAAGATTTACTCTTCTAAAATATTAAAAATATTAAACCCATTATTAACAAATTATGTAGAAAAAAATGATATAACATTAGTAATAGAGAAAAAAAATATTTTAGTTGGGATTAAATCATTAGATATTACTTCAAATATTCTAAAAATTTTAAATGATGAAACCGAAAAAAAAAAATTATTAAATGAAAATTAAAAATCCATTTTTTAAAAAAAAAAAAAATATAAAATTATCCAAAATACTTAATATTTTAGGATTAAAAAGTATTAAGAGTGATATTGAAATAAATAATATTAGTAATTTAAATACAGCAACCTCAAAAGATATATCATTTATAAATAATTTAAAATATTTAGATATTTTAAAAGAATCTAAAGCTAAATATATTATTTGTAATGAGGCGCATGCCTATAAAATTAAAAATTTTTGTTACCCAATTATTGTAAAAGACGTTTTAAAAACAGTTTATAAAATTACTGAACTATTTTATCCAGGATCTTTAGATGATGCTGTAGATTTCTCTGTAATTAAACCAAATTTAAAAAAATTTAAAAAAATTAAGTTTGGTCAAAATGTGCTAATTGGTGAAAACGTTAAAATTGGCAATGATACTATAATTGGTCACAACACCATAATTGAATCAAATTCAATTATTGGATCTAACTGTGTAATTGGAAATAATGTTCTAATTAAATATTCAGTTATAGCTAATAACGTTAAAATCCTTGATGGATCTATAATCGGCAAAAAGGGATTTGGATTTTTTCCTGATAGAAATAAAAACATTAGGTATCCACACATTGGCTTTGTTATAATAAAGGAAAATGCTGAAATAGGTTGCAACAATACTATAGACAGAGGATCTTTAGCCAATACTGTAATTGGAAAAAATACTTTTATTGATAATCAAGTTCATATTGCGCATAATGTTAATATAGGAAATAATTGTATAATAACAGGCCAAGTTGGTTTTGCTGGCAGTACAAAAGTCGGAAACAATGTTTATATAGGCGGTCAAGCAGGTATATCAGGACATTTAAAAATTGGTAATAATGTTCAGATTGGTGGAGGAAGTGGAGTTATAAAGAATATATCAGATAATTCTAAAGTGATGGGATATCCTGCTAAAGATATTAGAAATTTTTTGAAAGAAAATAAATGACAGAGAGTTTAAGCAAAGAAAAAATTAAAGAATTGCTCCCTCATAGAGAACCCATGTTATTAATCGATGAATTAATAAATATAAAAAAACTTACTTCTGCAACTGCAATTGTAAATGTTAGAAAAGATAGTTTCTTTGTTCAAGGACATTTTCCTGATGAGCCTGTAATGCCAGGTGTGCTAATTGTTGAAGCATTTGGACAAGCAGCTGCAGCTCTAACTGCCGCAGGTATAGATAAAAAAACTTATGAAAATAAATTGGTTTTTTTAATGACAGTTGATAAGGCAAGATTTAGAAATCCTGTTGTTCCAGATTGCAAATTAGAACTTAATATTGAAGCTGTAAGATCACATGGTAGAGTTTGGAAATATAAAGGTGAAGCATTTGTTAATGGAAAAAAAATGGCAGATGCACAATGGGCCGCAACTATCGTAGATAGAAAGAAATAATCAGTAGTAATTCTTGATAAGCATTTAAGTAATAATTTGCTATCAGTTAATCGTGATACATCATACAGCAATAGTTGATAAAAAATCTTTAATTTCAGAAAATGTAGAAATTGGACCATATTGTATAATAGGTCCCGAGGTAGAGATAGAATCAAACTCAAAATTACATTCTCATGTGAGCGTTAAAGGGAATACAAAAATTGGAAAAAATAATGAAATTTTTCCTTTTGTATCAATAGGAACACCACCACAAGATTTGAAATATAAAGGCGAGAAAAATTCAATTATTATTGGTGATAATAATAAACTAAGAGAATATGTTAATATTAATCCTGGTACATCGCAAGGGGGAACAATTACTAAACTTGGAAATAATAATTTATTAATGGTTTACTGTCACGTAGCACATGACTGCAATCTTGGAGATAATATAGTTCTAGCGAATAACGTACAAGTTGGAGGGCATGTTACTATAGAAGATCAAGCGATAGTTGGAGGTAGTTGTGCCATACATCAATTTTCAAGAATAGGACAATTGGCAATGGTTGGAGGAATGACTGGGGTCTTAAGTGATGTAATTCCTTTTGGTTTATCATTAGGTAACAGAAATAATTTAGTTGGGCTTAATCTTATTGGACTAAGAAGAGCAAAAATTTTAAATGAAGATATTAAAATATTACAAAAATTTTATGATATTGTATTTTGTAATAAAAATTTTCGATCTAATATCGAAAATTTAAATTCTGAGATAAAAGAAAATAAATATGTCAAAACTATAATTGATTTTTTAAATTCCGACAAAAAAAGACCAATATCTCTCCCAGAAAACAATAAATGATTGGATTATTTTTAGGGGAAAAAAAACTACCATTAGAAATTTTAAAAAGTTTAAAAAAAAAAAAAATTAAATATTTCATAATAGATTTATCAAAAAATAATAAATT
>MDSZ01268980.1_pt1 | contig 10374 bp, 5 predicted proteins | sample 811201 | NCBI WGS metagenome assembly MDSZ01 (sample SAMN05326647, study PRJNA326480) | marine metagenome | isolation source: seawater | place: Indian Ocean: North | collected 2010 | reverse complement strand
GGGCTCCAAATGGAGTTTTATTATTCATTGCATTGTATTTAGTTCTGTATGCCATTCGAGAGAGAGCTCCAATTTCACTTTTTACATTTTTAAAAAGAAAAAAAATCTAATGATTCCATCCGATATTATAGCAAAAAAAAGAAATGGAGAAGAACTAAAGTCAAGTGATTTGTCTTGGTTTATCACAAAATATTTAGACGGATACATATCTGATGCGCAAATGTCGGCACTATTAATGGCGATTTATTTTAATGGAATGACTGAAAAAGAATTATTAATACTTGTTGATGAAATGATTAATTCTGGTCGAATTGTTAAATTTGAAAAATCTGATTTTTTCATTGCTGATAAACATTCAACTGGAGGAATTGGAGATAAAACATCGATTATTCTAGCTCCAGTTATGGCTGCAGCAGGTATTCGAATACCTATGATAGCGGGAAGAGGACTTGAATACACCGGAGGGACAATAGATAAGCTTGAAGCAATACCAGGATTTAATGTTACCCCATCGCTTAAAAAATTTAAAAGTTGGGTTGAAAATATCGGCTGTGCTATTATTTCTCAATCTAAAGATATTTGCCCTGCTGATAATAAAATTTATGCACTAAGAAACCAGACTGCAACTGTTCCCTCTATTCCAATTATCTGCAGTTCAATAATGAGCAAAAAAATTGCTGAAGGGATTATGGGCCTTGTAATGGATATAAAAGTTGGAAACGGAGCATTTATGAAAACAAAGAATAATGCTTTGAAATTAAGTTACTTGATTAAAAAAATAGCTATATCCTATGGGCTAAAAATTGATATAATATTTTCAGATATGAATCAACCTCTTGGAAGATATGCTGGGTTAGGTTGTGAAATAAATGAAGCAATAGATTGTTTAAAAGGAAATGGTCCTCAAGATTTAATAACTAATACTTTTGAATTATGCTCATGCTTATTGATTCAATCAGGCAAATCAAAAAACAAGCAAGAATCTAAAGAAATCTTCGATCGTATTATTAAATCTGGAAAAGGGTTTGAATTGTTCCAAAAAATGATTTCCGCACAAGGTGGAAAATTAGAACAATTTCAAAAGAAAATCATTCCTAAATTTGAAAAAGTAATTTCAGCAAATAAAAATGGAACCATTGATTATATGGATACAGAAAAAGTAGGCTGGGCACTAATTGAACTAGGTTGCGGTAATAAAAAGAACGAAAATAAATTAGATTATACTGCTGGAATAGAATTTTTTGTAAAACCTGGTGATATAATTAAAAAAGGTAGTCCTGTTTACCGAATTTTTAACACAAATTCTCTAAAACTTGATTTAGCATCTGAGTTACTTTCGAATACCATTGGAATTAAAAAATAAAGAACTACTTTAAAATTGTAAATTACATAGTTCTATGTAATTTACAATTTTGTGTCGGTTCAGTACCTTGTTTATAAATTTCTTTCTCAACTGGGCATGCTGGCCTTGGAACTTTTTTTGTTACGTTACAAATTTTAAAGTCTATTATGCCAGATGGCTTTTCAAATTTTTCAATTGGTAGGTCAAGCGTATCGTGAGCAGCCTTCATAAACCTTGCCCATGCAGGTAATGCTGCTTTACTGCCGTCTTGTCCTGGACCTAGTGGGACTCTGAAATCATCGACTCCAAACCAACAACCAGCTGCAATCTGGGGTGTGAATCCAACAAACCAGGCATCACTCCATCCTTGAGTGGTTCCTGTTTTACCAGCAGCAGGTCTGTTAAATTTATATTTCCAACGAGCGCTGCCCCCAGTCCCTCTATCCATAACTGTCTGCATCATATTTGTCATCAAATATGCTGTTTCTTCGCTTAACACTTCACTCCTTTCAGGAAAATAATCTTTTATCACATTACCATAACGATCTTCAATTTTTGTAATAGCAAATGGTTTTGAATAAACACCTTTATTTGATAAGGCAGAATATGCAGCCACCATTTCAATGGGAAATACTTCTGACGTGCCTAAAGCAATTGCATCTACTGCTCTTATATCCGTATTAATTCCCATTCTTTTTGCCGTTTGCTTAACCTGCTCTGCAGGTGCTATATCTTGTTGAACCATTCTAACTGAAATAAGATTCATTGACTTTCTTAAACCTTCTCGAAATGTTGTTAATCCTCCGGTGCTTCCATCATAGTTTTGAGGCTTCCACTTCACCCAGGTTCCATCCATATTTTGGATGTTTAAAACTACCGGCTGATTTAGTAATTGCTCTGTAACTGGATAACCATTATTGATTGCTGTCGTATAAACAAATGGTTTAAAGACAGATCCAGGTTGTCTCTTAGCTTGTACCGCACGATTATATTGATCATGATAATCAGGCCTGCCTCCAACCATTGCCAAGATTCCACCGGTGTTTGGATCTAAGGCTACAAAAGCTGATTGGACTAATAATTTAGCTCTTAAATCTTTGTATAATATGTCTTCTCCTTTTAACATCATTTGTATACTATCTTCAGAATAGATGGTAAGGTAGGCTAAGTTTTCAAACTCTTCTCTATTATTGAATAATCGTTTATTTAATCTATTTTGATCATCAATTACAGTCTTCAATACTGCGTTTTCTGCGATCTCTTGCAACCTTGAATCCAAAGTTGTAAAAATTTTCAAACCGTCTCGATAAATATTTATGTCAAGTTCTGTGTCTTCTTTTTCTAATAGCCTGCGAACATATTCGGTAAAATACGGAGCACTACCTCTTTTGGTAAACTCTTGAACAGATTCTAAATCTTTTGATCTTGCTTCCTGATATTGTATTTTATTTATAAAATTTTGATCTCTCATCAAACGAAGAACAGTGTTACGACGTCTTAATGCTCTATTAGGATAATGAATGGGGGAGTAACTAGCGGGTGCTGGTAGTAAGCCTACTAGTAATGCAGATTCATCTATGGAAAGAAATTTAGATTCTTTGCCAAAAAATCTTTTTGTAGCTGCCTCTACACCATAAGTCCCATGACCGAAATGTACAGTGTTTAGATACATTTCTAAAATTTCGTCTTTTGTGTATGTCCTTTCAATCTGAATTGCGGTAATTACTTCTTTAATTTTTCTAAGGATACTATCTTCAAAACCAACAGATTTATATAAGTTCCTTGCTAGTTGCTGTGTAAGAGTTGAAAAGCCTTGCCTGTAACTTAACGAAAGGGTATTTATCATTATAGCTCTAGCAACACTCCTTAGAGAAAGACCCCAATGATTATAAAACTTTCGATCTTCTGAAGAAACTACTGCATGTTGCATATGTTCGGGGATTTGACTTAATTCCGTAAATACTCTTTTTTGAACAAATAATTCATCTAAAACCTTCCCATCAGAGGAATAAATACGAGTAACTAAGTCGGGATCATAATTTTCTAATTGTTCAATTGAAGGAAGATTTTTTGATAAAAAAAATATGCTAGAAAAAACTAATACAAGTCCGATAAAAACAATGATAGAACTGTACAGAAAATATTTTTTTAAACTGAGCACCGTAATTTAGTTTTTTTGTATAAAGCTTGTTTTAAATAACATGTACAGAAATTTTACTTTACTTATTATTACTGAAAAGAATCTCGATCTTATTAAGTGTCTTTTTTTGGATGAATCATCTCCTCAGGATTTACATATTTATCAAAATCTTCAGCAGACAAATAGCCTAAAGTAACTACAGCATCTCTTAAACTAGATTTATCATTATACGCTTTTTTAGCAGCTTTAGCAGCTTTATCGTATCCAATATGTGGATTTAATGCTGTTACCAACATTAGAGAATTATGTAAGTTATGATTGATCCTATCATGGTTCGGCTTTATGCCAAGGATAGCATTTTTTGTAAAGGATCTGCAACCATCAGAAAGCAATTTTAAAGATTGTAATATATTATAAGCCATCACAGGTCTATAAACGTTAAGCTCAAAATTTCCAGATGCTCCAGCCACAGTAATTGTTGTATCATTACCCATAACTTGAGAACAAAGCATAGTCATAGCTTCACATTGGGTGGGATTAATTTTCCCTGGCATAATTGAAGACCCAGGTTCATTTGCAGGCAATGATATTTCACCTATTCCACTTCTTGGACCACTTGCTAACCACCTTATATCATTGGCAATTTTAAATAAAGATCCAGCAACAACTTTTAAGACACCCGATAATTCTACGATACTATCTTGTCCCCCCAAAGCTTCAAACTTATTTTCTGCAGTTATAAAAGGGAAACCGGTTAATTTTGTAATTTCTTCCGCTATGTTTTCTGAAAAACCATCTACTGAATTTATTCCTGTTCCTACAGCTGTTCCTCCCATTGCAAGTTCGTAGCAATGATGTAATGATGATTGAACACGAGCTATACCATGCTCTACAGCGGAAACATATCCTGAAAATTCCTGGCCTAAACTTAATGGAGTAGCATCCTGAAGATGCGTACGGCCTAACTTTATAATAGAATTAAACTCTATTGATTTTTCATTCAAAGCGTTTCTTAATTCCTGCAACGCTGGCATCAGTTGATTATGAATACTTTCTACAGCTGAAATATTTATTGCAGTAGGAAAGGTATCATTCGTAGACTGGCTCATATTTACATGATCATTTGGATGTACAGGAATTTTCGTACCCATCTCACCACCTAGCATTTCAATAGCCCTATTTGAGATAACCTCATTAAAATTCATGTTGGTTTGAGTCCCACTGCCAGTTTGCCAAACAACAAGTGGAAAATGCTCATCTAATTTCCCATCAATGACTTCTTGAGCAGCATTTTGAATTGCATCTCTAATATTACTATCTAAGTTCCCAAAGTCATAATTTACCTTGGCTGCTGCTTTCTTGAGAATCCCATAAGCCCTTATGAATTCTCTTGGAAAACGTTCACTTCCTATTTTAAAATTCTCAAAAGACCGTTGAGTTTGAGCTCCATAATATTTATCTGAGGGAACCTCAATTGGACCAATACTATCCCTTTCCGTACGTGTATTCATACACTAATTTACTTTCCAAGTATCTCCAGCATTCAATAGATCCTGTACTTTCCCAACTCCTTTCTTATCTTTAGCAATATTTATTTGATCAACCATGTCTTGATTATATGTTGGCTTATCAATGGAGTATATTACACCTATTGGTTCAGGAAGATCAGGATTGGATGTCCAGTTTGCTATAATTTGGGCTAATTCTAAATTAGTTTCATCGTGCACTAAAATTTCATCTACACTGTGCTTATCCATATCTACAACTACAGCTTTAGCTCCATCTAATTTTAAGCCTTTCGTTTCTTTAGCGAAAAGCATCGGCTGTCCATTTTTTAATTCAATAACATGATCCAGCTTTTCTGATCCAGTATATTCTTCAAATGCACCATCATTAAAAATATTACAATTTTGATATATTTCAATAAATGAACCTCCATCATGTCTATATGCCCTATCCATCATTTCTGCTAAATGTTTTTGCCATCTATCAATTGTTCGAGCAACAAATGTAGCTTGTGCACCAAGAGCAAGAGATGGTGGATTTAAGGGAATGTCAATCGATCCATATGGCGTAGCTTTTGTGACCTTACCAACTTCTGATGTTGGAGAGTATTGCCCCTTAGTTAACCCATAAATTCTATTATTGAAAAGCAAAACATTCAAATCCATGTTTCTTCTAAGAGCATGCATAAAGTGATTACCTCCAATAGATAGGCCATCTCCATCACCTGTAACAACCCAAACCGAAAGTTCTGGGTTTGCGATCTTAACTCCGGTTGCTACTGCAGGTGCTCTTCCATGTATGGAATGAAAACCATACGTATCCATATAATAGGGAAACCTACTTGAGCACCCAATTCCTGAAACAAATACAATATCCTCTTTTTTTCTACCAAAAGTCGGCATCTGTTTTTGAGCTTGGGCAAGTATGGCATAATCTCCACATCCAGGACACCATCGAACTGCCTGATCAGAGACAAAGTCTTTTTTTGTTAATTGCGTATTTTGTGTTTCACTCATAACCTATCCTAATGTTTTATTTACAGCCTCTACAATTGTTGCTGCACCAATGGGTCTACCTCTTACTAGATTTAAACCTTTAGCATCAACAAGGTATTCAGACCTGATTAATCTTAATAGTTGTCCGAGATTTATTTCAGGGACCAATATATTTTTAAATTGTATTAAAATCTCACCTAAATCTTTTGGAAGAGGACTAATCCACCTTACATGAACGTGCGATACTTTTTTTCCATTTTCTTGAAGGGTTTCTACTGCTGATCGACAAGCACCATATGTACCTCCCCAACTAAGAATAAGAAGATCTCCACTTACATCACCAAAAACTTCTGTTCCTGCAATGTCCTCCTGTACTTTATTTACTTTTTCTTGCCTAGCAACCACCATATTATGATGGTTTTCAGGATCGTAACTAACATGCCCAGTGTTTTCTTCCGTCTCTATACCACCAACCCTATGTTCTAATCCTGGTGTTCCTGGTATAGCCCAAGGTCTTGCTAAGGTTTTTTCGTCTCTAAGGTACGGAAAAAAATCGCCGTCTGCATTTGGCTTTTCAGCAAATTTGACATCAAAATGATCGAGTTCTTCAACCTTTGGAATATTCCAAGGCTCTGAACCATTGGCAAGATATCCATCCGTTAGTAGCATCACAGGTGTCATGTGTTTTACAGCTATTCTACATGCTTCATAAGCTGCAAAAAAACAATCTCCTGGAGTAGCAGCTGCAATTACCGGCATTGGAGCTTCCCCATTTCGACCATAGAGTGCTTGATTTAAATCTGACTGTTCTGTTTTAGTAGGCAAACCTGTACTTGGGCCCCCTCGTTGTACATTAATGACAACTAAGGGAAGCTCCGTCATAATTGCAAGGCCAAGTGCCTCCCCTTTCAAAGCGATACCAGGACCTGAGGTAGTTGTAATTGCTAGACTACCTGTATAAGCTGCTCCAATGGCAGAAGTTACACCAGCAATTTCATCCTCAGCCTGAAAAGTTTTAACTCCAAAATGCTTCCATGCAGACAAGGTATGTAAAATATCACTAGCAGGGGTAATTGGATAACTTCCTAAAAATAATTCAAGTCCAGATTTTTCTGCGGCAGCTAAAAGGCCAAGCGAAGTTGCGTAATTGCCATTAATGTTTCGATATGTCCCTGGAGGTAAAGACGCCTTTTCAACTTTAAACCTAGTAGTAAACAACTCAGTGGTATCTGCATAATTATATCCAGCATTTAACGCCCTTGTATTTGCTTCAATAATTTCATCTTTACCAGCAAACTTTTTCTTAAGCCAAGATTCGGTAGCATCAAGAGGACGATCATACATGTAAAATAGCACACCTAGCGCAAAAAAGTTCTTAGTGCGAAGCACTAATTTCCCATTTAAGTCAAGGTCTTCACATGCAGCTTTTACCATTTTGTTCATTTCAATAGGAATAACGGTAAAATAGTCATCTAATGAACCATCCTCAGCGGGATTTGAATCATATCCAGCAAAATTAAGATTCTTTTTTACAAATGCATCCGTGTTCATTATAATAGTTCCACCTGGGATTACGTCTTTTTGATGTACTTTTAGAGCAGCAGGATTCATCGCCACCAATACATCTGGTTTATCGCCTGGGGTGTGAATATCTTTTGATGAAAATTTTAGTTGGAAAGCACTCACTCCAGCAAGCGAACCTGCAGGTGCACGAATCTCCGCCGGAAAATCAGGCAGTGTACTGAGATCATTACCAACAATGGCTGTAGTTTCTGTAAAGCGTCCACCTGTTAGCTGCATTCCATCTCCGGAATCACCAGCAAACCTTATTACAGCTTCATCAATCGTTTTAAAATTTTTACCCATTTTTGTTATATACCTTATTACCCATATTTATAAAAAATCATTTCAAAAAAAACTTCTCAATATTCGATTTAAAATAGTTTTTAGCTAAAATTATTATTTTTGAATTTAGGCAGGTGCCCCTTATTCCAAAAACAAATTAATTATACTTATTTCTTATTTTTTTTTTAAGATTTGAGACTGTTAAATAACTGATTAAGAGATTTTTGCTATGACAAAAATACCCCAATATCCCTTAAAACAAAGACTTAGGTATGCAATTGATAATTACATGTCTAGAGGAACCTCTTCTATTTTCATGGCACTACTACTTACCTTTTTAATTGGATTCCTTATTATGGTTTTTATTAGATTGGTAGCTAACTCCTTTCTACCAGATGAAACTCTAAAAAGTTGGCTGGAAATTCCATGGAGAGTCTATGTTGCCGTGATGGAAGGATCAGCTGCTGAAACAGATGGTGATAGTAATTGGCTAGCAAAAATTAGTTCCATCTTAGGCGTAGTGGTAGGGTTAATTCTATTTTCTAGTATGGTTGCATTCATTACAAGCGTTTTTGAAGCAAAGCTAAATGAGTTGCGCAGAGGACGCAGTATAGTACTTGAGAGTCATCATACTCTTATACTAGGATTTGGCGATAGAATCCTAGAAGTCATTCGAGAATTAATAGAAGCCAATGATTCAGAACCGGATGCAGCAATTGTCATTCTAGCTGAAGATGATAAAGAAGAAATGGATAATTATATACGCGATAATATTTTAGATTTTAGGACCACTCGAATAATAACAAGATCCGGTGTTGTCACCAATATTAATAATTTAAAAAAAGTAATGGCCAAAAATGCCAAGTCTATCATAATTATTAATAGTGCAGCAAATTGGCAGCCTGATCATGAAAAAACCCTTGCTGATGCTTTAGTTTTGAAATCGATTATGTCAATTATTGCGGTTTGTAAAGGTAAAGAACACCCTCCAATTGTTTGCGAAATCCACTCAAACCGCGATCGAGATCTTGCTCAAAATATTTCCAATAGTACAATAAAAGCTTTAAACGAAGTAAGCGTCTTATCTCGAATGATAGCACAACTGGCCCTTAGCCGTAACGGCCTATCTATAGTTTATGGTGATATGGTTGGCTTTGATGGAAATGAGTTCTACTTTTATAAACCAAAAAAAGGTTGGTCTCTTGATCTCACCTTTGAAAAAAGTATAAATCATTTCAATAGCAGCACACCGATGGGAATACATACGGAGAAAGGAGAAATCATCTTAAACCCACCAAAGGACATGCTTATAAACCCTAATGATGAACTCATTATTTTTGCTGAGGATGATTCTACAATTAAGTATTTTGATAAACCTGTTTTTTCTCCTACCATTAATTCAATTCCAAAAGCAGACTTAGATATTCGATCTCATCGAGTTGCTCTATTAAACTGGACACCAAAAACAAAAATAATTGTTGAAAAACTTTGTAGCTACCTGACAAAGAATTCTGAAATACATGTATTTGCCTCATCATTATCTAATGAAATGAAGAACACAAAAAGAGCATTAGCAGATAGTTACCCTGATATAAAAATAACTTTCCAAAATATTGATTTTAACGCACTTAAAGATTTAGAGAGTATAGATCCTCAAAATTTTGATAGTATACTTATCCTTTCTCCAGGAGGAACAACAATTGAAGAAATGGATGCTTACGTGATATCACTTTTAATCCGAATTAGGCAAATACTTTTAGCAAAAATTGACAAAGAATCTAAAAATTATAAATGGCCAAAGCTGATTACTGAGGTAATGGATAGTGAAAACATAGACATCATTTTAAATAGTGGTGTTGAAGATTTTATGGTATCAAACCAATTTGTCTCACAAATTATGGCTCAAGTATCAGAAGAACCATTAGCTTTAGATGTTTATGATGACTTATTTCATGCTGAAGGTAGCGAAATATATATCAAACCTGCTTCTAACTATTTTGATTTTTCTGAAACTGATTCAATTAGCATTCAGTATGGCGACTGCATGCAAGCAGGTCAATTACGCAATGAAATAATTTTAGGATTGCAACTTTATAAAGAGCAAAAAAATAGAGAAAGCATGTTTGGGATTAGGTTAATTCCAAATAAAAGTGAGGTTTTTACTATTTCCTCAAAAGATGGGTTTGTTGCACTTGCCCAAGATGAAGGTTAGGTATAAAACATTATGAATGATCGAGATAAAGTAAGACTGACTACCCTTAGTCACGGATCTGGCTGAGCTTGTAAAATTGGTCCGGGTGACCTTTCCGAAGTCTTAGCTAATTTAAAACAACCAAATTATGATTCCGTAGTGGTAGGATTTCAAAGTGCAGATGATGCAGCTGCAGTACGTTTAAATAAAGGAAAATTGTTAGTTCAAACTGTTGACTTTTTTACACCTGTTGTAGATAGCCCCTATGATTTTGGACAAATCGCAGCTGCGAATTCACTTTCTGACATTTATGCAATGGGCGCAAAACCATTGTTTGCACTTAACATCGCAGGAT
>MDSZ01213903.1_pt1 | contig 10374 bp, 8 predicted proteins | sample 811201 | NCBI WGS metagenome assembly MDSZ01 (sample SAMN05326647, study PRJNA326480) | marine metagenome | isolation source: seawater | place: Indian Ocean: North | collected 2010 | reverse complement strand
ATACTAGTTGGATTTAATATGTTAGCAGGTAGAGTTTCTAAACCAATAATTGACTTGGTAACTTTAAAAACTGAAATCACAAAGCTAGTTCAATCATTACAAATTGTATCAGGAATTGTTGATGCAAACTCAGAAACCACTGTTCGAGGGCAAAAACCCCAATTGATGGGACAGGTCAACTTCAAAAATGTTGAATTTGGTTATGATGATGAAACAAAAATCTTAAAAAATGTAGAACTTGAAATAAACCCGCGACAAATCGTTGGTATAACAGGAAAAAGTGGGTGTGGAAAAAGTACAATGGCAAAATTAATCCAAGGTTTATATCGTCCACAAACTGGAATTGTCGCTTTAGATAACACAGACTTAAGACTTCTTGATTTAAGTCATATCCGTTCGCAAGTATCGCTAGTTAGTGCAGAAAGTTATTTTTTTCCTGGTACAATCAGAGAAAATATTTCACGACCTATGCCCAACTCTTCAATGGATAGGATTACTTGGGCAACAAAGAAAGTTTTTGCACATGAAGAAATTGAATCCTTTCCTGATGCCTATGAAACTTTTCTAGAAGAAAATGCATCTAATATTTCTACAGGACTCAGACAAAAGTTTGCTATAGCGAGAGCTCTAATAAGAAATCCTAGAATTTTAATTCTCGATGATGCAATAAGTGGTTTTGATATAGATAGTGAAATTAAACTATATGACGCCTTACCTGATATTGCGCTTGGTAGAACAGTGATAATTGTTTCTAATAGACTTTATCATTTAAGGTTATGTAATAAAATATTTGTACTAGATGATGGAAAAATCAAACAAGAAGGTTCATTTGACAGTCTAAAACAAATTCCTGGTTTTTTTAGTGAAACCTTCTTCAAACAAACATCAATCCTTGGACTTTCCCAACAGAAAAAAAGTATAAAAAAGGCGGGATAAAATGAGTAATACAAAAGCCTCACAACCAGCATTAAGAAACCTAGCTGCAGGCGATGTTTTATTTCGTGAGGGAGAGGTTGGTGATTTTGCCTATCAGATCGTAAAAGGCAAAATTGAAGTTTGTAAATTTAATGGAGATGAATATGTAACTTTATCTATTCTTGAAAAAGGAGCCCTTTTTGGTGAAATGGCACTGATTGATAAACAACCTAGAAGTGCAATGGCTAGGGCTACAGAGGAGGCTGTTGTCAAAGAAATAGATAAAACAGCATTATTAGGTTTTCTAAAAAACTCTCCGCAAACTGCATTTAATATGATGCAGCAACTTGCAAGCTACGCAAGAAATGCAAATGAAAAGTTATCCGTAGATGCATTTTCGTCAGGAAATGATGAAAATGATATTGCTGAGGAAAACCAAAATATGAAAATGACAGAAGAAGAGAAAAAAAAGCATGAAAAATCAAAAATGATGAATGAATTGTTGGATGAATTTGATGACGATATCGACAGAATCAAATCAAGTCAAGTTCCTAAGTCTGTTAAATACTCTGTTTTTTCTTTTGCATTTTTAATTTTTTTTTTAATCATATGGGGGACAGTTTCTGAAATAGATACAACCATTACTGCAACTGGAAAAATTACTACTGTCGTTCCCAATGTCGAAGTTCAATCAAATTATGATTCAGTAGTAAAAGAAATATTTGTAAAAAAAGGTCAGAGTGTAAAAGAGGGAGAGCCTCTTATAGCTTTTGATTCTACTCTGCAGAAAGCTGATAGAATGAAATTAAATTATCAACTTAATGTCGTTAACTCAAAAATTGATAGGCTTAAAAAACAATCAATGCTTAGAACAAATACTGCTGTTAAAAATCCAACTAATGAAAGACAAAGTAAAATTTTTAAAGACAAGAGAGACCAATATCTAGCTAAAATAGCATCATTAAATCAACAGATTTCATCTACTGAAGATGATTTAAAATTTGTAAAAGAACAATTGGATATTCAGAAACAACTCGAGAGTTCAAAAAAAGAACTATTTGATCTAGACCTAGTCGCAGAGTCTCAAGTTCTGGCAGAAAAAAATAAAAGACTTACGCTTGAAAAGGAATTTACAAAAACAAGTAATAAACTTAGTGAACTGAAATCAAATAGAAAAGAATACAATAGTCAATTTTTTGGAGGTATAAGTGATGAGTTAAGTACTCTTGAAGATCAAAGAATGTCAATGCAGGAGGATTTAAAAAAGCTTGAGAGACAACAAACAGATGTTATTGTTAGAGCTCCAGCTAATGGTATGGTCCTTACACTCCACTCTCTTTACTCAGGAGCAGTTATTACCAAAGGAAAAAGTGTTGTAACTTTGGTCCCAACTGGTGTAGAGCTCTTGACAGTTTTTGATGTAGATCCCTCAGACATTAGTAAATTAATTAATGATACATCAGTAAAAATACAACTTAACGCCTTACCGGCACAAAAACACGGTGAGCTAAAAGGTAAATTAATTTATGTATCTGCTGATACAGTTGATAAAGATGTTGATGGTAACTCTGGAAATTTTTATAGAGCAAGAGCACAAATTACAGAAAATGAACTTAAAGATATTCCACCTGGTTTTAATTTAATGCCAGGTATGAAGGTTTCTGGAAAATTTAGAGTCGGAAAAAGAAGACTTATAACCTACTTTATATATCCATTAATAAGAACATTAGGTAACAGTTTTGCGGAGCCATAATGAAATTAAAGTTAAATTTTAGACTTATAGTCACAATATTCTCAATCGTGGCTGCCATATTGCTTGGATTGTTAAGAATAAGTGATCCAGAATTTGTTCAGGTTTTACGATTAAAATATTTTGATCAATTACAAATTAAATATCCAAGGACTACTGAAGGACAAACATATTCCGTAATCGTTGATATTGATGAAAAGTCATTACGAGAAATTGGACAGTGGCCTTGGCCAAGAACGGTTTTAGCAGACTTATTTAATAAATCCAAAGATGCTGGAATGCTGGTACTGGGTCTTGACGTTTTATTTGCTGAAAAAGACAGAACTTCTCCTGAGCTTATTGCCAAAGACGTAGAAAATAGAAATCCAAAAATTGCTGATCTTCTTAAATCTCTTCCTTCAAATGAGTCTTTAGCTATGGAAGCTATGAAGAAATTTCCAATAGTCATTGGTCATTCAGGGTTAGATGTTACCGGAGATGCAGATAGAGATGATATTAAAGATACTTCGGTAAAAGTTTTCTTAGGAAAAAATCAAAAACCAAAAGATTGGCTTATAACTTATCCAGGACTTTTAGCAAATGTAACTGAATTCGAAAGCGCAGCATCTGGAGCCGGAACAGTTTCTGTTGCTGAAGAACCTGATGGTATTATTAGAAGAGTTCCTTTAATTTCAAATGTTGCTGGAACTGTAAGACCTACATTAGGTCTTGATATGATTCGAGTCGCCTTTAAGGGCAATAGCATTGCAACAAGAACAGGGATAAATGGAGTAGAAGAAATAATTATTCAAACCAAATCAATTGGAAATGCCGCTATTCCAACAGATGAAAATGGAAGAGTTTGGATATATTATGGTGAATCTGATTCTGCAAAAAAGGAAAAATCTAGATACTATGTTAGTGCCGTTGATATAATTAACGGAAAAGTAGGTAAAGATAGATTATCAGGTAAACTAGGAATATTAGGAACTTCTGCAACAGGACTAAAAGATATAAGACCAACACCAGTTGAAGACAGAATGCCAGGAGTTGAAATACATGCCAATTTAATTGATACCGTTATTTCTGCTATTTTGTATTACACTTCAAACAAAAGTGCAAATTCTGTTTACAACTCCTCAATAAAGAAAGGTATGTCTGAGGAAGATGCAATCAAAGAAAAAAATAAGGTTAAGATTAAGGGGGCACCTTTTTTAAAATCAGGTTCCAATATGTAATTTTACGAATCTTTATTTACAATATTATTAGGTTTTTTTATAACAATTTTTGCTTTAAGATTTGGCCCGTTAGTTAATATTTCTTTACTTATAGGAATTATTGGCGCTGCATTTTATTTGAGTGTAAAAATATTTTTAGAAGATAAAACATTATTTGATCCAACTTTTGCTGGGTTTTCAACCTTTGTTATTTATTTTGGTAATACTTTTGCTAATTATTTGAGAGATGCAAATGAAAAAAAACAAATAAGAGGAGCTTTTTCACAATATTTGTCACCAGCTTTAGTTGAACAACTCGCAGATGATCCTGAAAAATTAGTGCTTGGTGGGGAAACAAAGAAAATGACGTTTCTTTTTTGTGATGTTAGAGGATTTACTACAATTTCAGAATCATTTAAGTCAGATCCACAAGGACTTACAAGGCTAATAAATAGATTTCTCACTCCTTTAACAAATGAAATAATTAATGAAAATGGTACCATTGATAAGTATATGGGAGACTGCATAATGGCATTCTGGAATGCTCCAATTGATGTCGAAGGTCACGAAAAAATGGCTTGTGATGCAACTTTAAAAATGCATAAAGCTATGGCAGAACTGAACAAAATTAGAGAGGATGAAGCCAAAGCTGAAAATAAAAAGTTTTTAGAACTAAAAATTGGGATAGGTCTAAATACAGGTGGGTGTGTGGTTGGAAATATGGGGTCTGATCAAAGATTTGACTATTCTGTTCTTGGAGACTCAGTTAATTTAGCCTCAAGACTTGAAGGCCAATCAAAAAGCTATGGAGTAAAAACTGTCATCGGCCCTGAAACTAATGAAAACGTTAAGGATTCATATGCTACACTTCAACTTGATATGATAGCTGTAAAAGGAAAAAAAGAGGCTGTTACTATTTTTACTCTGGTCGGAGATTCAAATTTTAAAGATAGTTCAGATTTTAAAAATTTAGAAAAAAAACATAAAATAATTCTCGACTGTTACTTTAATCAAAAATGGCAAGAATGTTTAAATGAAATAGAATCTGCAAAAAATTTGTGTAATAGTTTAATGAGTGAATACTATACGATAATGTCAGAAAGAGTTAATTTATTCAAAAAAGACCCTCCTCCTAGTAATTGGGATGGTGTTTATGTAGCTACGACAAAATAAAAATGAAAAAAAAAAGAATTTTACCAGATCAATATATAGTAAAGCAAGGTGATGAAGGTCATACTGCTTTTCTCATTCTTTCTGGCTCACTGGGTGTTGAAATAGATGGAAAGAAAGTTGGGAAAATGGAAAACGGTGAAATTTTCGGAGAACTATCACTGATTCTAGGTGAAAATAGGAAAGCCAGTATCAAAGCTATTTCACCCTCAGAGATTATTGAAATCAATAAAACTGCTTTAGAAGCTATTCTTCTATCAAGTAACCTTGAACTTCATAAAACAATTCAACAGATGTCAAAGGAACTAGGTAAAGCTAGTGATCAAAGATTACCAATTACAAAAAAAGATTTAGTTGAGCTGGTAAAAGGTGCACCAGATGTTATAAGAGCATTAGCTTTGCAACTGCATCACAGGTTGTCTCAAAGGATTTTTCAATGAAAAAAATTAAATTTGGTCAAACTACAAAATTACTACTTACCGAAGAAGAAACCCTTTTTTCTCAGGGAGATGAAGGAAGTGAAGCGTATATGATTGTTTCAGGGAGAATGAATGTTATAGTGGATAAAAAAAGAGTTGGATCAATGACTGATGGTGAAGTGTTTGGAGAGTTAGCTCTTCTTCTTAACCAAAAAAGAAGTGCAACCATAATATCAACAACCCCAACAGAGCTAATAGAAATAACAAAAGATAGTTTAAATACCATAATTGATTCGGCATCTAATGAGACAAAATCAATGATTATCCAGCTTTGCGAAGCTCTTTCAAAAAGGGAAGAGTTCCAAAAAGTGCCCTTTAGTGAAAGCGATTTAATGAAAAATCTTGAATCTGAAAACGAATTAGTAACTAAATTTGCAAAACAAATTTTCCACAGACTTGACCATTCTACAGCTCATATAGAATAAAGGTTTTATTAAATTTGTTAATGTGTTAGGATTTTGATATGAAATATTCTGATTTTTTACATGAATCTGAGATTCAACATAAAACAATAAGCTATGACTTACTAACACCAAAACCCGTTAAGGGAAAAAAACTTGTTCCTGAAAAAATAAAAGTTGGTCCCGCGAAAGCTTTTTCGCTTCTTGCACCATACACCTTTACCAGAGTTATGGATCAAGTAAAAGCAGTAGTTCCGTTGGCAGCCTATTTATTTTTATTTCAACTACTTATTTTACGTCAACCTATTTCCTCTTCCTCAACAATTTGTCTTGGATTGATCGCAGTAATCATAGGTTTAGCTATATTTATGGAAGGCCTAAAGGTTGGGTTGATGCCTTTTGGAAATATTATTGGTGATACACTCCCTAAAAAAGCTTCAATGTTTGTTGTATTAATTATAATTGCAATGTTAGGGGTTGGTGTTACGTATGCTGAACCCGCAATTGGAGCTCTCAAAGCTTTTGGAGCATCGATAAATCCTCAAGATGCACCCTACTTGTTTGAAATTTTAAATAATAGAAGTGAAACTCTTGTTGTGATGGTAGGTGCTGGAGTAGGATTAGCAGCAGTCATTGGTACGATTAGATTTGTAAAAGGTTGGTCTTTAAAACCATTGATATACATAGCGCTCACACCAACCATTTTGTTGACTCTTTACGCATGGAATAACCCAGACTTAAGAACAATACTAGGGTTGGCATGGGACTGTGGCGCTGTAACAACTGGTCCAGTTACTGTTCCTCTGGTATTATCCCTTGGAATCGGAATTGCAGCATCTGCCGGTAAGGGGGATTCTTCTTTATCTGGCTTTGGAGTTGTCACAATGGCGTCTTTATTTCCGATTATTGCAGTGCTATCTTTAGCAATATATGTGTCTCAAAACATAAGTGTAGAAGAAATTATTGCGGCAGCTTCAAATATTCAGGCATCTGCATCTGAAGATGTATCAAAATGGTCACAAACCCCTTTTGTAGAAATAATTGGAGGAGTTAGAGCCATATTGCCACTTGTTATTTTTTTGATGATTGTTTTGTTTGTAATTTTACGTTCAAGGCTTCCTAATAATTTAGTAACAACATATGGATTAACTTTGTCAATAATTGGTATGTGTATTTTTAACATCGGACTAACATACGGTTTGGGTGCAATTGGTGGTCAAGCTGGTTCAACATTGCCAGCCGCTTTTATGGAAGTACCTGTGAGTGAAGTTTCCCCGATTTATAATGAAATTCTTGGCTTAACTATTGTTATATTATTTGCATGGTTACTGGGATTTGGAGCAACATTAGCTGAACCTGCACTCAATGCACTTGGCGCAACAGTCCAAGAACTTACAAACGGTGCATTTAAAAAATCAATGCTGATGTACAGCGTTGCTGGAGGAGTTGCATTTGGAATAGCTTTAGGTGTTGGTAAAATTGTATTCAATTTTGATTTAGCAACAGTTTTGATCCCTTTGTATTTGTTAGCGGTGGTGTTAACACATTTTTCTACTGAGGAGTTTGTCAATGTCGCTTGGGATAGCGCCGGTGTCACAACTGGACCTGTTACTGTTCCATTGGTATTAGCTATGGGGCTTGGGTTAGGCAACGCAGTTTCAGCTACCGAAGGTTTTGGTATCTTGTCAATGGCGAGTATCTGCCCTATCTTAGCAGTATTGTTAATGGGGCTTTATATTCAACTTAATCAAAAAAAAAAAAAAGGATAAACAATTATGGCTAGAGAAATAACATATTTAACTGACGTTTTTTTAATAACTTGTGTTGTTGAAAGTGGTTTAGCCGATAAAATAATCAATGCAGCTACCAGCGTTGGCGCTCAAGGTGCTACAATTAATTATGCCAGGGGAACTGGTATTAGAGACAGAATGGGGTTACTAGGTGTAACTATTGATGAACAGAAAGAGATAATCAGAATAATTGTTTCAAAAGAACAATCCAACAGAGTTTTTGAGTCAATGTTTTTGGCTGGTGATCTTGATACACCAGGTAAAGGCATTATGTGGATGGTGAAATTAGATAGAGTTGCCACACATATTCCAAAAGATGTGATTAAAAGGGTAGGAAAAGTTAAGTAATGGCTAAATATATAGAAATTGGTGGTTTAATAAAAAAAGGACTATCTCAAACCATTGTTGAAAATTTTTCAGATAATAAGGATATAATTTCTATTGGCTATGCTAACGGAAGAGCATCTGATCTATTTGATATTCAACAATTTGGTGATGCCAGTGAGGCTGAAATTTTGACAGTTATCGTTAAAGAAAATAAAAGTAATACTATTTTCGATGAACTCTACAATTTTTTAAAATTATCTTCTGAAAACAATGGAACTTTGTATAAATACGCAACAATTGCAAAGTCTAGTTTTAAGTAAATTATCTTTCAGATAAGGCAAAACTAACCTTATTTCTGAAAGGTGTAAGAAAATAATCAACAAAACTTCTTTTACCCGTGATTATCCCAACAATTACGGGAACACCAGAAAATAATTCAAAATTCTCATCTCTTTTACTAAATGAGGTTTCCTCAGTTTCAATTTTAACAAGATAATAACTTTCTTCATTTCTATCAGAAATTGATATTCTATCTGCTCCAACAAATACAACTTTCCCCTCTAATGCTCTAAACCTTGACCCTTCTGGCGTATTAAGCCTTATTTTAGCATCCAAGCCATTAGATATATACCCAATTTCTGATAGAGGGAGTTTAGCTTCAACAATTAACTTCTCATTATCAGGTACTATTTCAACAACAGTAACTCCTGGCGCAACTATAGCTCCTTTAGAATTTACAGAAATCAATTTAACAATTCCTTTCACTGGACTTTTTAATACAGTTCTATTTAGACTATCTGAATATTTTTGAATTCTTTTGTTTAGTTCTTCTTTTTCTTTTTTAAAAGCAGAAAGTTCTTGATTCAATTGTTCTTCGTAATTGTTATTTACCTTTTCAAGTTCATTTTCATTAAAGCGAATTAATGATTTTTGCTCATCAATTTTACTTTCAACATCAGCAAGTTCCCTCAGCAATTCTAAATGTCGAAGTCTATTGGTTGCTTCTGCTTTTAATAATTTCTCGCTTATTGACTCTTGTTCTTTGACAATTTTGAGCCTCTTTTTTAGATTTATGAGGTTTTGTTTTGATTTATCTATGTTAGAGATTTTTGACTTTCTTTCAGAGTCTATGGCTTTTTTCCTACTTTTTAGAAGTTCATTCTCAAATTTAATTAAATCATTATCAAATAAATTTTTCATTCTGTTAGGAATAATAATATTATTCAATTTTTCTTTTTCTGAATTGACCCTTAATATAGATAAATTGATAGATTTTAGTCTTGAATTAATTTCCCCAAACTCTGAAGATGCTTTTTCTTTGGATAGAATTACTAACGGTTGACTGGTTTCTACCTTTTGTCCTTCTTTAATAAGTATTTCCTCAACAATTCCTCCTTCTAAATGTTGAACAAATTTTATTCTTCCTTGAGGAATGATTTTTCCATCTGCTAAACTTAGTACTTCAATAATTTTTAAATTTGAAATAATAATAACTAAAATAAAAAAAATTGAAAAAATGATGAATTTCTTTCCTATTAATTTCTCTTCGTCAACTTTTTCATTACTATTGGGTTTCCAGTCTCTCCAATCATTTGTCATCGTCTTTTCCTATAACTATTTTTTTATCACATAAATTAATAATATCCTCATCATTAGAAAAACAAACAACTGTTTTACCAGAGCGTTTAAGAGAAGATAAAAGAGTAATAATCATTTTTTTTCCTTCGGTATCTAAGTAAAGCAAAGGATCATCAAACAAATATATTTTAGAGTTCCTAGCTATACTTCTGGCTATTTGAATTTTTTTTAAAATACCATTTGACATATTCTCATTTAATTCACCAGAAAGAGTAAGGTTTGACTTTTTAAGCTCATTATCTAAGCCAACCGTCTGAAGCAATCTGCTAATTTCAAGCTCATTTAATTTAGAGTTTGAAATTAAAATATTATCGATAACAGAAGAATCTAAAATTTCAATCCTCTGGGAAACATAGGAAACTTGTTCTCTAAACCATACTAGAGAGAGTTTATCTAAATTTGTTTGATCAATAAGAATTTCACCAGATTTAGGTTTTAGAAATCCTATTATCAGTTTTACTAACGTTGTTTTACCAGAGCCATTTATTCCTGAAACTGACGTGATTTCTGATGGCTTAAATAATAAAGATAAATTTCTTAATAAAAACTTTTTTTCATTATGATGAGAAAAATCAATATTCTTTAACTCTATTACTCCATTACATTTACTTAATTGAAGACCGTCAGCTCTATTAATTGTTTCTTTAAAAAAATTTCTGCAAGTTAAAATATATTCATCTGTTTTTTTTAAAATGAACATAGAATTTT
>MDSZ01185017.1_pt1 | contig 10374 bp, 10 predicted proteins | sample 811201 | NCBI WGS metagenome assembly MDSZ01 (sample SAMN05326647, study PRJNA326480) | marine metagenome | isolation source: seawater | place: Indian Ocean: North | collected 2010 | reverse complement strand
TGCATCATCCGCTTTGACTAATGGTGAATATTTTCTATTACAATCAATTTCATCTCTTTCTTCAATCATTCTACATATATCTAAATAACTAACTTTACTTCTCTGCTCTTCTGATAGCTCAGAATATCTTCTTTTGGCTCGAACCTCAACTTCAGCACTTAAGAAAAATTTGTATTCAGCATCAGGAAAAACAGTTGTCCCTATATCTCTTCCATCTAATACAACATTGCTTCCAATAGCAAGATTTCTTTGAATATCAATCAATTTATTCCTAACATCTTTTTTTGAACTTACCAAACTAACAGATTTCGTCACTTTAACAGTTCTAAGGTGAGAAGTAACATCATGATTGTCAATAAATATTCTATTACTCTTAAGATTATATTCAAGCTTAATATCTTCAATAGCTTGCTTAATTTGCGCATCATCATTCAAGTCGACTTTTTTATCTAATAAAAAATATGTTATTGCTCGATATAAAGAACCTGAATCGCAATAATAAAAGCCTAGTTTTTTAGAAACCATCTTAGCAGTACTTGTCTTACCAGCCCCTGATGGGCCATCAATCGCAATTACCATCTAAAATTCCCCATTTTCAAAAAGCCAAGTAATATACAATATATATCGGATATAATTATAGTTTTTATTCAAAATCATTTTATACCCATCTTTTGTAAATCATTTTTTTTCAATCTTTTATAATCACCAATCTTAAGGGCACCTGTTTTAATGTTTGCAAATTGATATCTATGAAGAGATAATACTTTTGATTTAAAATGAATAAAAATTCTTTTAATTTCCCTATTCTTTCCTTCAGTAAGGCTTATATCCCAAAATATTTTACCATCTTCTTTCTGAAGTCTTTTTAAATTTGCCTTAACAAAAATGCCATCATCTAAGCGAAGGCCTTTTTTTAGAGAAGTAAGATGAGTATTATCAATATCTATTTTAGAGGTAACATAGTATTTTTTTTCAATTCTATGCTTAGGATGAGTTAATTTATATGACAAATCTCCATTATTGGTAATAAGCAAAACTCCTGTTGTATCCCGATCTAATCGCCCTACTGTAAACAGCCTAGAATCTGAATTAATTAAGTCAAAAACTGTTTTTTTATTATGTTCATCTAAGTTAGAACACACATACCCTTTAGGTTTATTTAAAAGATATACTATATCAACGGATGGAGACAAAACTTGCCCTTTATAAGTCACGATATCATTATCACCTATTTTGTATCCGAAATTTGTTACAACCTTTCCATTGATTTTAATTAATCCATCTGCAATCAAAACATCTGCTTTCCTTCTAGAAGCAACGCCTGATTTAGCAATATATTGATTTAGTCTCATGTAAAGTATTTAGAAATTATTTTTTAACTAAACCAATCTTTCGGTAGACTTTGGATAATGTTCTACGGGCTAGGTAACTTGCCTTATCAGATCCTTCTGATAATATCTTACTAAGATAATCTTTTTCAGATATAATTTCATCATATCTTTTACGAATAGGTTTTAATGATTCTGCAATTAACTCACCTAAATCTTGTTTGAAGTCAGAATACATTTTTCCTACATATTTATTCTCAATATCCTTAGGAGATAGATCTGAGTAACATGAGTAAAGAGTTATAAGATTTTTAAGTCCAGGTTTATCATCTGAAAATACAATCTCAGCCCCTGAATCTGTTACGGCTCTTTTAACTTTTCGTATTATTGTGTCCTCATCATCAAGCAGAGCAATAAAATTATTCTCATTTTCATCAGACTTAGACATCTTGTTGTCTGGATTTTGTAAACTCATAATTCGACCACTTGACTTAGGGATATACGGCTCAGGCACTGTAAAAGTAGGGGAATATCTTTGATTAAAGCGTTCCGCTAAATTCCTTGATAACTCAAGGTGCTGTTTTTGATCTGCTCCAACAGGAACAAGATCCGCATTATATATCAAAATATCTGATGCCATAAGCACTGGATATGTAAATAATCCCGCATTAATGTTTTTGGCATGTTTTTTTGATTTATCCTTAAACTGGGTCATTCTATTTAATTCACCCAGCGATGCAAGAGTTGACAGAACCCAAGATAGTTCCGCATGCTCATGTATATGAGATTGAATTGCAATCACGCTTTTATCGGGGTCTATGCCACAAGCTATATACTGAGCTACAAATGATAAACAGCGTTGCCTTAATTCAGATGGCACTTGCTCAACTGTCAAAGAGTGTAAATCAACAATTAAAAATATAGAATTATAGTCATCTTGCAAATCAACCCAGTTATTGATCGCCCCAAGCTGATTAGCGATGCAAAGCTTACCTGATGGCTGTATTCCTGATAGTATGGTTTTTTTATCACTCATTTAATTTTTCATGTACAAGTACTCTTTCCATGAGTCCTCTACATCTTTGTTAATATACTGCTTAAAATAAAAAAGATAATTAGGTTTTTTAGGCTTTTTCAATAATTGCATTTCAATCGTCTCCAAAAGGTGATTCCCCTTCTTTGTATTACACTTCCCGCATGCAGCAACAAGATTTTCCCAAGTATCTTGCCCTCCCTTATTTTTAGGAATAATATGGTCTATTGTCATCGTATTTGACTTTTCAGAACAGTACTGACATGTGAAATTATCTCTTTTAAGGATATTACTTCTATTTAAAAGCGTATTATTACGAAAGAAACGAACATATCGGTTTACCCTAATAATGCTAGGCAAATTCATGCTAAAAGATTGAGCTCTTATAATATCATCATAATTTTGAATACACTCACTTTTATCAGTTAGAACAAGACAAATAGCACGCTTAGCTCCAATTACCATAAGTGGTTCGTAGCTTTGATTTAAAACTAGTACTTTCTTACCAAAAGTATTATACATCGTTTTTGAATCTCATTATTTTATGCAATTTAACTTTCTTATCACATTTTTCATCAATAGAAACCAATAGAGACTTATCTACCCTTACTTCAGAAATCTTAACCATACCAGATGAATGTATCATAAAAAATTTAAATTCTGAATTAGTAACATTGAAATCGGTTTCAGAGATTAAAATACCAACATGAACTACCATCTTTTTTTCTTCAAAAAACACAATATCTGATTTTAAAGATTCTTGCAATTTAACTTCATATAACAATTTAGAATTAACTTGCTCCTTTGCGTCTCTAGGAAATTTAACCCCTAATATATTTAGTGTTGTCTGAATAAGCCCTGAACAATCATACCCATTAGCACTCCTCCCTCCCCAAACATATGGCTTCCCTAGCATTTGAAAAGCTGTCTGAATAACAGGAAAATCTTCAAACATTTCTTGATTAAAATCTTTATTTAATTTAGAAACATTACAAAAATACATCTCATGAATCCAACCTTCATACCCATCATTCTTTAAGCAAACTCGATACCAATTATCTTTCTTATCTATAATTTGAACTTGCTCTGAGATAAGAGCTTGATTTACCATTTCAGACTTAAATGTCGGTTCTGCAAAAATGCCACATACAGAAACTTTAATAATGGCATTCTCAGAATTTTTCATTGAACTATTTTAAGGAATTTACGTTTACCGCATTTGATAACTTGCTCTTTAACATCCAGATTCAGATTAATATCAGTCACCTTAATATCATCAATTTTGATAGCACCTTGCTTGATAAGACGCTTCGCTTCTCCATTGCTTTCAACCATACTATTCTTAGATAAAACATCAAGCAGCCTCTCTGATGATGTCATAGTATACTCATCGATATTATCAGGAATCGCTTTTTTTACAAAAACCTGATCAAAGTGTTCCATTGCTTTTTTAGAGTCTTCTTTTGAGTGATAAACCTCTATAATCTTACAAGCAAGCTCACGCTTCATATCTCTAGGGTTACCACCATCAGATCTATTTTTAAAATCAGCCAATTCTTCAACAGAGCAATCAGAGCAATATTCATAGTATTTAAGAATCAATTCATCCGGTATAGATAAGACCTTGCCAAACATATCTTCTGCCGTATCTGTAAAACCAATGTAGTTATCATTGCTCTTAGACATCTTCTCAATGCCATCCAGCCCCTCTATAAGAGGTGTTGTTATAATAACTTGAGGCTCTTGACCAGAGTCTTTCTGAAGATCTCTACCAACAAGCAAATTAAACTTTTGGTCAGTCCCCCCTAGCTCAATATCCGACTCCATAACAACACTATCATAACCTTGCGCTAATGGATATAAGAATTCGTGTAAAGCAATTGGAGAGCCTGACTTATATCGCTTAGTAAAATCATCTCTTTCTAGCATTCGGGCAACTGTATATTTAGAAGCGAGGGTAATTATATCATTAAAATTCATTTTTCCTAGCCAAGCAGAATTATTTTTAGTGATTAATGTTTTGGGATCTAAAATCTTAGTTGCCTGATCAAGATAGCTCTTGGCATTGATTTGAGTATCTTCAATCGTTAGTTGAGGTCTTGTTTTATTCTTACCAGTAGGATCACCAATCATTGCTGTAAAATCTCCAATCAACAATGTGACATCATGACCCAAATCTTGAAAGTCTCTCATTTTTTTAAGAATCACACCATGACCTAAATGCAAATCCGGCCTACTAGGATCACAACCACACTTAACGGCTAAAGGCTTTTCATTCTTAATAGACTTTTCAATTTTTCTAACAAGCTCTTCCTCAGGGATAATTTCTTCTGTCCCCTTCTTAATCAAATCCATCTGAGTATTTAAATCTGGAAGCTTCATATTCTACCCTTTAATTTTCTATCTATGTCTCGTTTAATATCCTTATCCATCTTATCCTTTCGCTTATCCCATAATTTCTTACCTTTAGCGATACCAAATTCTACTTTAATTTTTCCATTTTTCAAATAAACACTTGTAGGCACAATCGTATGCCCCTTCTGATCAATTGACTCTCTAACATCTATCATTTCTTTTTTATTTAATAATAATTTTTTGACTCGCTGAGGATCGTGAGGAGTGTAGCCTTGATGAGAATACTCAGCAATATTCATTCCAATAGCAAAAATCTCATTCTTAATAAACCGAATATACGCCTCCTTTATACTAAGGCCTCCCTGACGAGCTGATTTAACCTCAGAACCTAGAAGAACAATACCCGATTCATACTTTTTAAGAATATGATAATTATGATAAGCCTTTCGATTTGTTGCTATAACTTTATTAGCCATAAAATATTTCCCCTATGGCTAAAATTAGAATTCTAAAGGAGGATATACAAGTATTTATATTGCTAGTAAATATCTTCAATGGATGCATCTTCATAAGACCATCCTGATTTGTCAAATGATGTTTTTAAATCATCAATTGAAAATTCACTATAATCAACGACTAATTCAACAGTACCTGTATCAGTATCTGAATTATTTTGCTTAACTCCATTTAAAGAGCCTAATTGATGATTAACCTTCGCCTCAACTTCAGCATCTGTTAATTCAGGAACTGTAAAAGAAATTTTAACTAGGTATTCAGATTTAGAGTCAACGGAAGTATATATGGCTATCATTGATGCAAATACGATTGTAAAACAAAGTGTTTTCATAACTTGCTTATAAGTTAAAAATATAAGGAGGACATATGCAAGAAAATACTTAAAGTAATTTATTAAGTGATTGGCGTAAGTGTTTCCATACTATTTTTCACCTATATTTCAGACCTATCATTAACTTTTGAAAGCAAGAAAATACCTCCAATCAGCAGCATACTAACAGCAAGCATACCAATTTCCTGAGATCCTGTAGCCAACTTTACAACACCTAAAAGCAGAAAACCTGCAAACGAAGTTGCCTTACCAGAAAATGCATAAAAGCCATAAAACTCATTCGTCTTACCTTTTGGTATAATACGCCCCATCAAAGATCGGCTTGCCGATTGGTTTGGACCTGAGGCAATACCCATAATAATACCTGCAAGCCAAAACCACTTCACCGTTGGAGCTAAGATTGCCATTATTACTGCAATAAAAATAGCATAATTACTAATTTGAATTGTTCTTTTTGCCCCTATTTTATCATCTAAAAAACCAAATAAAAAGGCGCCTGCACCAGCTCCAATATTTAGTATTATTCCAAATAAAAGCATCATCCCAGCTCCCCATCCATATTTCTCTCCAGCATATATACCTCCAAAGCCAAATATGGTTAGTATCGCATCATTATATAGCATTCTTGCAATCAAGAATCTGGCAATATTTTTATATTTCTTAATCTCTTTAAAGGTCTTGACTAACTCATAATAAGATTTTTTAATAGAGACTTTTTTTGTTTTATCTATTTTCCGATCTTTTACATACATGAATGTTGGAAGGGAAAACAAAGCAAACCAAATTGCAATAAAAACAGGCATTGCCCTTACTTGCTCGAAGCTATTTGTATTTAATAAATTTCCTGTTAAGGGATTAGTTGGAGTTGATGGCGCGTAGAAAACAGCATAACATATAGCCAAAGCAACTAATCCACCGAAATATCCAAGAGACCATCCATATCCCGATATTCGACCTATTTTTTCTCTAGGAGCTATATCTGGTAAATAAGAATTGCAAAAAACTTGCCCCATTTCAAATGCTGCATTTGAAATAATGACCAATGTCAATGCAAAGAAAATTTGACCTGGAAGAGGAAAATAAAGAAATATTGTTGAAATAACGCATATCCAAGTGGATAAAATAAGATATGTTTTTCTATATCCACTCCTATCTGCGATAGCTCCCATTAGGGGAGACAATAAAGCAATTATAATTGCACATATAGAAATCGCAAAAAGCCACATAACATCACCATTTGGATAATCTGCAGCTAATGTTTTAGTGAAAAAATTAGAATATATAAAAGTTATAATGATTGTAGGATAAGGCTGATTAGCAAAGTCATATAATGACCATGTAAAAATTGTCCTTTTATAATTTTTACTATAATCTATAACATCATCAGAAGGAGGATGAGAAGCTTTAATGCCAAGCAAATCCTTTATTTCAAAAAAACCTCTAAATGATACAAATAAAAACATTGCAATAAATAGCGCAATTCCACCAATAAGCAAGATTTTCCAAAATAAGGGCCAAAAAAACATCAAACCAACTCTCTTTTATTATTTGATAAAATATTGCCATAGAATGAACCAATCAACATAGCGAATGCGGAAGCAACTAAAGTTATTATACCAATCACCGCTCCACTCATATCAATATTCAAATATTCTTTTAAAGGCCCAAGGCCTAGCAAAGATATCAAGCCACAAAACAAGGAAGCATATGCACCATATGAGTTTGCAAATTTTGAATAAACTCCAAATATAATTAAAGATATAGCTCCTGAAAAATAAACAGATCCAGTAATTGCAAGGTAATCCCAAATATCATCTGACCCTTCATAAAAAAGCCCCCAATAAAGTATATATATACCTAGCAACAATATTATAATCCTTGAAATATATATTTTTCTATCTGAACTAAGCTTTTCCTTAGACAATGGCGATATTATATCATTTGTTATAATTGTACTCCAACATAGCAGATAACTATCATGAGTGCTCATGAATGCTGCTAGCATACCAGCAACAACTAAGCCTAGGATTCCAACAGGAAGTACTTGACTTAATAATATTGGCATTGCTTTTAGCTTGTCATCTGAATTATCTAGAGAAATTTCTTGAGAGTTTATTACAATATCATGCGAATCAATATAAATATATGCTAAAATCCCTAAAAAACACGGAATCATAAATCGGATAAGAAAAGATATAGATGACCATATATACTGTTTTTTAACAGAATCTACATCCTTCATTGCCAATGCTCTTGTTGCAGATGTTGGCCATACAACACAACTAACAAAACCTAAAATAACCATCCAAATAATGTAGCTATACCCAAATTCAGAGTTAGACACAGGGCTAAAAGCTGAAGTCCCCTTACTAGCTTGAACGTATGAAAAAACAGCATCTAAGCCTCCCATTTTACTAACAATAATAAAAGTTGAAGCAATAAGACCTATAGATAGTACAACAAATTGTATGTAATCTGTTATTATTACAGACATCATACCACCCATCATAGTATAAAATAAAACAAGCGCTAGCAGGCAAAGCATTATAATGGATATATCAACCCCCATACCCCCCAAAACACCTTGAAGAAAAAGAGCCCCAACCTTAAGAAAAAGCCCCATGTTTAATATGCCTCCAAACACCAAAAATAAAGCACCCCATACCCTTACATTTTCACCATATCGAATTTTATAAAACTCCGGAATACTTTTAACCTTCAACTCTCTTAACTTAGCAATAACAAAGCCACTTAGCCCTACGCCTAATGTTACAATAAATGCAATCAGCCCAATATGAAAAGCAGCAAAAAGTCCAGAGACTCCTTTTTGAGCATTATACATAACTGTAATCAAGCCTAGCTCCGTACCTGCCATAGAAGCAACACCTAAGGCAACGCCCATTCTGCTATCTGCTATCATGAAGTCATTAAAATTATCAACATATCCCTTTAAATAATAACCAACGGCAAATATGCCAATTAAATAAACTGCAATTATTATTAAATCAATAGTAGCCACTTAATACCTACCCTCATAAAGCATAGGAGTTTTCCTTCTCATCCTATTAAAATCTTCTATAGCTTCCTCATTTTTTTTAAATAACTGGCTTAAATTATCACCATTCAATATAGCTAACCTTAAATCACTGCTTCCATAAAGCTTATCAAAAAAATCCGCTTTAAATTCAAACTTATCTGAGTGATTTTTATAGATTTCATTAACAATTGTCATTCCAATTTTAAATGGCTCTACATCATCTCTAGAATCAATCTCAATCTGAATCCCTTTACATTTTATACCACTATACTTAGATGAAGTAGGAGTAAAAACTCTTTCACTAAATTTAACTCCTTCAAAATTACACTTTTCTAATTGCTTTATTATTTTACTAGAATTAAGCCAAGGAGCTCCAAATAATTTAAAAGGATTATCTGTTCCCCTTCCTTCCGATACATTAGTACCCTCTAAAAGACATGTACCAATATACATTAAGGCATGTTTTAAAGAAGGTATATTAGGAGATGTTTGCTCAAATTCAACCTCGCAACGCCCTCCTAAACTATAACCGCCACCCCAATTTAGGCCTGTAATAACTTGAAGGGATAAATCCGCTGCAGATTCAATTAATTTATATTCTTTTACAAATAAAGCCATCTCACCCGCAGTCATACCATGTCTAGCAGGCACCGGATTCATACCAACAAACGACTTATAGTTAAAATCTAATATAGCACCCTCTATCTTTCGGCCTAAAGGGTTGGGTCTATCAAGAACTATAAAATCAATATTATTTTGCGCTGCCTTTTCCATACAGAGTTGCATTGTACTAAGATAGGTATAGTATCTAGCTCCTATATCTTGAATATCAAATATTAAAACATCGACATCCTTAAGATATTCATCTCTAGGCGACTTATTTTTACCATACAAACTAACAACCTCTGATGTTGAAGGAACCTCTTCTCCTGCAGCATATTGTCCCGAAAATCCATGTTCTGGGGAAAATATACGAACTACATTTAAATTGGCATTTTTAAAAAGATCATATGTTGTAATAGGTAAATCAAAACCATATTCTCTTAACTCATTTAAAGGAACTCTTGAAGTATGGTTAATGATTAAACCAATTTTTTTATTTTCTAAAAATTTAAAATTATCATTTAAATAGAAGCTATGACTCTCTTGAGAGTATTCAAATAAAGTTGTCAAACCAGCACTTCTCACATGCCCGCAAAACGCAAAACAACCCATTAAAGAAATAAGCAGAATATTTTTTATAATATTAATTATCAACTCTATTATTTAGTAAAGAATAATAAAAATTTACAAAATATATTATTACAAAATTACTGAATAAGGCTATTCCAATAAAGTATATGAAATTGATGTTATAAAAATACATAATTAGCAAAATCATTACAGACCCTACATATCCACATAAGATACTAAATTCACTAAAAGTCTTCTTCAGCTTAGAAAGTATAAACAAACTAATTAATCCTCCATATGTAAATGAAGCAATTTGCAAAGCAAGGATAAAAATAGGTGTTTCTTTATTGAATTTAATAAGCAAACAAAAAACAGTAATCAAAACACCCCAAAAAACAGAAACTTTAATTGATTTATCAAAACTTTTATCACCTAAAATATCTATAACAGTAGAAGAGGCCATAGCATTAATTGATGAGCTCAGTGACGACATCGCAGCAGATAAAGCACCTGCAATCATTAAGCCTTTTAATCCAATAGGAATTTGATACTTAATATATTCAGCAAAGACATCTCTTTGATCCAAAGGACTAAAACCCGT
>MDSZ01147047.1_pt1 | contig 10374 bp, 8 predicted proteins | sample 811201 | NCBI WGS metagenome assembly MDSZ01 (sample SAMN05326647, study PRJNA326480) | marine metagenome | isolation source: seawater | place: Indian Ocean: North | collected 2010 | reverse complement strand
TTTATCCCAAAGTTTTTTTAAATTTGTCCAACCTAAAATACGTTGAGCTTCAAGGGGGGTAACCAGAAAGCTATTTGAGGGAGGGTAAAGACCTAGGTCTATATATGTATTTTCTTCTGCTCCAGATAGTCTTCGGAAATCATCTTCGTCCCTATAATCTAAAAGAGCATCTGCAAGTGCATTGTGACTCGTCTCAGGTATCTCTAATACACTAAACATATTTTTTAGGTATTTTAGATTAACAGTATTTAGATTAACTAACCCCTTCCCATCATGAATTCTTACTACATATTGTCTATCACTTGACATAATATAATTTGTACCATCTAGCTTAATCATTTGATCAGATGTGAAATCCGCATTCAAAATATCATTGAATGAATCCCCTTTTGGTTTATTTATAAAGTTGCCTACTTGTAATCCTCTGAATGTATAGGGCCGACGTGCAAAAATGAATGCTAACTCATTTCTAATATTAGAAAAAATTAAATTTGCTTCGGATTTTTCTTTAATGATCAATGCATTATTCGTTGCTTCAGATACCCATTCAGACATCATAGCTGATATTAAACCCATTGCGGCGATTATCCATAGGGTTAATGGCAGGACAAAGCCTCTCATGTTTTTATCTGATAAATGCATAAGCTTAGACTCACATAATTTGTCATATGATAATAAATTGCCGCTAAAAATCTAATTAATTACTTGTAACCATAGCCCTTTTATTCAAGAAATTAGACAGTTCTATTCTTGATTTATTTAATGCATTTTTCCAGCTATTGTTTTGACCTTGTCTTAGAACTTTAAGCTTTGGGTACCAGGGCGTTGATGACCTCTCTTCAAACCAATACCAGAGCCAGCCGGGGCCAACTTTTGGAACTAAAGTTATAGTTTCTTTCCCAATTGCACCAGAAAGGTGAGCAGTTGAATTACTGGTTGTAATAATGAAGTCAAGAGCATTAATTTGACTCGCAAAATTATCTATTTTACCTTTTGGATTTATTGTTAAATCAGTGAATAATTTTGATTGAAACTTCGAGGGTAAACTATTTAATTCTGACTCATAATCACCATATTGCAAATTTACGAAAAGACAGTCTAAATCAATGATTTTATTCATAAAAAATCTTAATTTAATAGATTTATTTTCTCCAAACTCAGGGTGATAGCTTCTCCAAGATATACCAACAAGCGGTTTATTTTCGCTAATTTTTAAGTATTTTTTTCTTAATTCTCTAGTTTTATTTTCGCAAGGGACAAGATATTTATCATTTTTATATTTTTCATTTAAATCTCTTTTTATATGAACTGCTAAGCTCATTGCGGGGGCTTGATAAGAGAAGTCTGATATTGAATATTTATTATTTTCACTTTTAGTTAATGAGAAAAAGTTAACTTGTGGCAAAGATCTTTCAACAATTTCTTTAAGTCGGACATTTGTAATGATTGAAACCTCAAAAGGGAATTTTTCTACGAATTCTTTTATAATCCCTAACTGAAGGATCTCATCCCCCAATCCTTGATCTGTCCAAATTAGAAGTTTTGATGAATAATTCAATTCTCCTTTAAAAAAAGGTAGTTTATCTCCAATGGGACTGCCTATATTACCTGTGGCACCGTATCTTGTAATATAATTTTCCCAAGCAATGTCAAACTTCCCAGTTAAAAAAAATATTGCAGTTTTATGAAATAATGCTCTTTTAAAATCAGAATCTAGCCGAATTGCTGCCTCGTAATATTTTAATGCTTGGTCATATTTCTGTTCCATAAACCAAGTAAAACCACATATATCTAAAGCATTCTTATTATCAGGTTGTAAATTGAGGGCCATATCCAAATAATGTCTTGCAACCTTTGGTTTAGAGTACTTGTATAGATCACCCAAGTTAATCAAGGCTTCCAAAGAATTTGGTTTTAATTTAAGTGCCCTTTTATAAACCTTTTCTGCTTGCAAAGTTTTATTTTGTTTTGCTAATGAAATTCCAAGGTTTATTATTAATGCTAAAGACAGAGGATCTGCAGAGATCCCTTTTTTAAATTCATTTTCGGCTTCTATAAAGTTAGAGTCCCGAAGATGAATTATACCCTGGTCAAAATGGTACTTAGCATTTTGAGTTTGTTGCTTGTATAATTTTTTATTATTTTTCATCTTGGATTATTAACCCTAAATGGTGAGTCTTGTAGCCTTCCAGGTCGATCTGACGTAGTTGTCAAGCGAATTATATATGATGACTCAATCAAACCTGAAGTAAATTTTACCGAGCGTGGTACTTGAGTGTTTGGATTATTTCCTATAGGCCATCTTTTTGACCATACTCCATTCATATCTAAGTATTCAAATGACCCCTCGTTTCCGTTCCAACGTGCAATTTCCAAAGATTCAAATCCACGTTCTTTGTATAATAAAGCTGACTGATTGGAAGATGAATCATAAATAATATCAATTCCAAACGCTGTTGGTGCACCTGTAATTCCTTGAAGAGGGTAGAGTGTTAAACCTCTGATACTGCTTAAACTTCCTTTAAACCGATCATCTCCATCATTATAGTCTGGAAATATCCCAGATATGGGGGTTGTGATGACACTTTTTTGTATCCCAATTTTTTCTAAATTAATTAGTTCTTTACCAAATTTATGACGCATATTAAGCATTGTTGAAAGAGATTGCATTAGTATCACTGAAATCATACTTGCAATGACAAGAGTTACTATAACTTCGAGAAGAGTGAAACCTCCTATCTTTTTAACATTTTTACTTCCCATTATCTCACCGTATCGCTAAAAGGGTTAATTGAGTTTTGGATACGCCGATGCCCTACTTTTCTTACCTGAAAGGAAAACCAGGGTTCGCTATTTTTTAGAATTTCGATATTAACAATGTAAAACGCCACTTTGTACCCTGCCAGTCCAGCTCCAATTTGAACTGTATTATTTGGAGGCACAATTTGCTCGCTCGACCAAACCATATTAAAGCCAACCAGTTCTACCTCTCCCGACGGGTTTTCCATAGGGTTAATGGGTTCTATTATTGCTAACGCAGAGTCTTGTGCAGAAGATTTGGCGTTAGATTCTGCAATCTTATGTATCTGATTTATACTTTGACTCATTAATGCCATTATAGGCAGTAAGGCTGCTCCGAGAATAGCAATAGCAATTAATGCCTCAATTAAAGTAAATCCCTTATTCATTTTCATTGGTAAATTAATCATAATTTATTTGGCAAAATGGAGGAATTAGTTTTAATGGATAGCTATACTCTCCAACAGATAGTGAAATCTTACCACCAGAACAAAAACCCGATGACTTATAGAATATTGGTTCGTCAACATTTATTATCCACCCTTTAGGGAGTTCAACTGATATTTTTGAGAGCCTTGCTGTATTATAGGGTCCAAGCTTATGATTACTTAAATTTTTTTCTGTATTGTTCAATAGCACAAAGTCCCTATTTTCAGAGAGCGCTTTGTAGGAGAGAAGGTTAATGCTCCTATAAACATTTTTCTGTTCATTAGAAAATTTTATCCTATCAAAGATCAGGGATAAATTTGGCAGGGCCAATGATGCAGCTAATCCAATTATGAAAAGAACTGTTAGCATTTCTAGTAATGTGAAACCTTTTGCATTCACATTATTAATTTTGCGATAATGATCCTTTAAATCCAATATCAGCATCTATTCCTTCACCACCAATCTTACCATCTGCCCCATAGCTAAATAGAATTACTCTATTTGATTTACTTCCCTGATACTGGTATTGATTTTTCCAGGGATCTAGGGGTAAATCCTCGGATAAATAAGGTCCTTGCCAGTATCGATTTAATCTTGAGTCAGCGGGGGGAGATGTAAGAAGCGACAATCCTTCTTCCTTGCTGGGATATCTTCCTATATCAAGCCTTAATGTATCAAGAGCTCCTTTAATCATCCTTATTTGAGCTTCAGCTGCAGTCACTTTGGAACTATCAACTCTCCCAAGAAGTTGTGGTCCTACAAGACTTGCAACTAATCCTATTATGACTAAAACAACCAACATTTCTAAAAGAGTAAAACCTTTGTTCTTTCTTGATTTATCTTGAAAAAAATTCATAAGAGTTTTTTTTATTTTCATAATCCTTACCTAAAGGTTAATTTGGTTAATACTTGTAATTGCCAACATAATAGCAGTCACAATACCGCCAATCACTAATCCAATCAAAATTATAGCTGCAGGTTCAAGTATTAAAAGAAACTTTTTCATCCTTTGTCGTCCTGAATCCTCATAAAGGTTAGATAGAGATTTAAGCATCTGTGGTAATTCTCCTGATTCTTCACCAACTTTAACAAGGCTTAGAGCTGTATTTGAGAAAATATTTAGTTCATTCATTGCATGAGAAAGACTATTTCCACTTCTTACAAGTTTGCTGATTTGACTTATATTCATTTTCATCGACTTTATTGATACTGAGCTTTCGGCAAACTTAAGCGCTTGAATTAGATCTACGCCATGTTTTATCATTGTACCCATCATAGAAGACCATTTGGATAGCTCACTTTCAATAATCCAACTACCCATTATTGGGAGCCTGATGAGGGTCTCATTAATTCTGTCTTTAATTTTCCTATTCTTTGACATCCAAAAAATAGTTAGAGCCAACATAATAGTTAAAAGAAAAACCAGAAAAGTGTTTTCGCTAAGAAACATGCCAGTAGAGAGTACAAGTTTGGATATGTAAGGAAGCTGCTGATCTTGATTATTTAACATCGCTGAAAACCTTGGAACAACAACAATGAAAATAAATACTACAGCGCTAATCCCAGCTAAAACTAAAATGGATGGATAAGTTAGAGCATTCTTAATTTCTTGTTTAATTTTATATTCATATTCCATTTGTTTTGCTGCATCATTAAGAGAATTACCTAATTCACCAATAGATTCTCCGGCAAGGCTTAGTTGGTAAACATAAGGTGGATATTCGGGGATAGAATTCTTTAATGATTCAGAAAATGTTTGTCCTGACCTTAGATCTCTTGCAACAAAACTAAAGGCTTCTTGAAGCTTATTATGAGTACTTTGAGTTTTGAGTGTTTCAACCGCTGTAATAAGAGGAACGCCTGAGCTAATTAGAAGGGACAATTGCTTTAAAGATAAGATATAATCTTGTGTTTTAGGGATGCTGCCAAGTGCCCAGTTTTTGTTATTTTTCTTTTCATCATTTAATTGAATATTTAAAGGGGAAAGACCTCGAGATATTAAAGTTCTGAGAGCACTTTTATCTGTATCTGAGTTAATTTGTCCGGATACAGTTCTTCCAGTTTCGTCAATCGCTTCAAATTTAAAAGATGGCATAATTATGTTTTCTCAAATGAAGTGAATTATAGTTAAATTAATACACTAATTCACAGAGATTCATAAGTTAACTGAGTGTCATAAAGCCCTAATTATGTAACGAGTATGCAGTATTTACGGCTTAAAAACGAAAAAGGGAGAGTAAGAACCCTCCCTTTCCGGTAATCTGAATGAACAGATTATCTCTTTTTATAGCTAGCTTAAGGGTTTGCAGCCCTGAAGCCTGATAGATCAACAAAGTGATTATCAACGCTATTAAACATTACATGCTGTGCATAACCGTCAAACGGACCAGACAGTGATAACTGATACTGACCTGCTGCAGTGATGCCTAAAGCAGTTTCAATAGTTGGCATGCTGATCTGTAATGTTGAGTTAGCGGCAATAGTACCTCCAGTGTAAGTACCATATGAGCTACCATCTACATCATCACGAACAACAATACTCACCGCACCAGCAACTGAACCATTGTTTACAACACGAACGAATGACTGGAATACTGTAGATCCATTTCCAGCTGATGACTGGACTGTATTCAGTTGTGTTGAGAAACCATCACGATTAAGGCCAGCTAATGTGCCTGCACCCGCTGGATGTGCACCTAGGTTTGATGTACCAGCTGAGAACACTACGTCTACAGTTCCTGCGGCATAAGTTGCGATAGAAGTAGTTCCATCGAAATTAACCTCAATATCATAAGAACCTATAACAGTGTTTGAAGCTGTATAATCAAATGATGCAACAGTTCCGTTGAAGTTTGACTTTCTAACACTAGCAGTAGCAGCGCCAGCACCAACTGTACTTGAAGCAACATCAATTGCAGTTGTTGCAGCATCAGCCAAGACACCGTGTGTTACAGTCAACTCCATACTACCTGCTAATGCATCACCTGTTGTGATAGCAGTAGAAAGGTCAGTACCGACAGCGCCTGTACCTGAGATAGTAACTACACCCATTGAGAAGGCAGTAGCTCCACCTGTTAGGTCAGAGAAAGGTGGCACTGCAGAGTTACGGATAGTAGCTGCAGTTGAAGCGAATGAAGAAACCTTAATACTGTTTTGACTTGTTACTAGGTTTCTTGCTGCCAATGTTTCAAATGTGTTGTTACTTTGACCACGAACAATTGCGTTAAGAGCAATTGATGCACCAGCTGTTGCTAAACCGTTTGCTTGGTTAAATGCAATACCTGATACGTTCAGATGATCAATAGCTGTTGCCGAAGAAACGAGGCAATCTTCAATCAAAATACGCTCAGTTAAAACCTGAACCGTACAACCAGCTGTTCCACCAAGAATTGAAATACTACCACCTGCGGTTTGGTATGAAGCAGCAGCCACAGTACCTGTGAAGTCTGAGTTTGTTCCCTCAATTTCTACATCGAACTTAGTAGTATAAGCGTTTGAGAAATCAAGACTAACACCCGTAGGACCGAGAGTAACTGCTTTTTGAACAGTTGTAGTTCCGCCAAAAACTTGAGCGGATAGTTTTGCAGCTGTTAACGTAGTAGCTGGCACAGCGGCAGCCGCTGTTTGTGTAACAATGGATCCAGCGTGAGCTGCTCCACTCGATAGGGCTGTTGTTGCCAACAATGCACTACCGTAATTTAATACTTGTTTTTTCATAACAATAGGATCCCCTTTTGGTTTCCAGATATCTAGATTTAATTTAAATTCAGACGCATTTTTAAAAAACGCGCCTACGCCCGTCAGCGCAAGCCAATAACAACTTTTTAGGGCAAAAAAGTCAAGCAGTTTGTTGATATTTATATAAAAGTTTCTTAAACTGTTGTTGCTGAAATACAACATTTTGGCTTCAATTACCATTTATTTAGCGTTTTTTTTCGGTTCTTATAGTGAAAATCCATCATTTAGGTCCAATTTAGTTACCAATTTACTTATTTCACTCATTAAATCTTTCCATTTGTCACCCGCTTTTAGCCTATAAATCATAGCATTTTTGTACCAAGGACTCCTACTTCCACTGGAAAACCAATACCACATGAGCGACCTGCCTCTAGGAGTAAGAATCCAAACAGGTAGCCCCGCAGCGCCCGCCAAATGTGCAGTGGTATTACTGCTTGTTATAAGTAAGTCCAAGGCTGACAGGAGTTCTAAGGGTTTGTTCAGACCTCCATTAAGGTCAATTTCTTTTAATGTGACGATTTTTTTGCGGATTCTCTCCGGTAAAGTATTTAGTTCACTTAGCGCACGCCCATATTGAAGATTTACAAATTTAATGTCTGGAAGTTCAAGAAGGGGTAACCAGTTTTCAAGAGGTATGGATTTTTCTTTTCCAATAATTGGATTATTGCTTGCCCATGATATCCCTATGAATTTTATATTTTCCCCATGCTCATTTTTTAATTTTGTTCTAAGATTTTCTTGTCTTATTTCATCAAATTTCAGATAGGCTTGTGGGGGAGGAAAATTGTTAAAGGATGGGCGCAAAAATTTGCCAAGGTCAGTTAGAGAAATAGCCCTATTAAAATTATTCGGTTGAATATTAAAGTCTCGATTCTCTATTATTTTTAGGTTTTTAAGGTCTGAAAAGGAATACTCAAAGACACTTTTTAATTTTTGGGAGCACAACAGTGTTATTTCTTTAGCCTTAAAGGATAATTCTTTTAGCATCGAGCAAAAGATAATTTCATCTCCAAGGCCTTGTTCGTTCCATAGGAGAATATTCTCATTAGATAGGTCTTCTCCTTTCCAATGGGGTAAATTAAAATTATGTTTAATATAAAAAGGGGCTTCTGATTTTGATCTGTGGCCGTAATTTGTCCAACCTTCCTGAAAATTACCCATATAAAGTTGCAGAATTCCAAGGTTTGTCTGATTTGTATAATTTTTTGGGTTTATTTTAAGGCATTTTTTATAGCTTAAGAGCGCTTGTTCAAGGTCCCCTTTATTTTTTTGGAAATTCCCTAAATTTGAATACGCTTGTGCCCAGTCGGGTTTAATTTTAATTGCTTTTTGAATGTATTTAATTGCTTCCTCATTTTGATGAAGCTCTTCCTTCACTGTTGCTAGGGCAAAGCAGCAGTCTGCATTTTCTGGGTCTAGTCTCAGAGCGTCCTTAAGGGATTTTTCAGCATCCTTAAGGTTGCCTGTCGCATGTAGGCACTTTCCTGCGTTGTAATGCGCCTTAGGGTTATTAGGCGCAATCTTTATTAATTTTAAAAATATACTCAGAGCTTCTCCTGTTTTTTCTTGTTCCTGAAGTATCACACCAAGATTGAGAAGAGCATCTTGCGATTGTGGATCGTAGGTAAGGGCAGTTTTGTAGCAACTTACCGATTCTTCCAGTTGTTTATTACCATAGAGGACATTTCCTTTATTAAAGTGAGCTGAGGCAAGGTTTGGTGATGCAGCAATGGCCTGATCAAATAAGTCTATTGCTTGATCATTGTTTCCACTCTGATGGGCTAAGACACCTAAGAGGTTAAGTGCGTCATATTGTCGAGGGGACAAGGTGAGAACTTTTTTATATAGATTTTCAGCTTCCTTAAGTCGGTTTGCTTGATGCATTTTAACCGCTTGATCTAAAAGGGAAATTATTTTTTCCTGCGTTGACATTAGGAATCTATTCGTGGTTCAAGAGGTTTCTTGAGCCAGACAGATAGCTCTTTATCAACATTATCAATAACCGTTGGCCACCAAGGTGTTCCGGTATCAGGGGGAGATGTCTCCCTAAAAAGACGGACAGAAGGATACCAGGGGCTGTGTGTCCCTTTTGTAAACCAGTACCAAAGTGCCCCGCGACCACTGGGGATCATCAACCAGGTTGGGACACCAAGTGAGCCAGCGGCATGAACAGTTGTTCCAGATATTGAAACAACAAGATCCATTGCATTAATTTGTCCGAAGAATTGCTCTAAATCTTTGATTTGATCAAAGCTATCGTCAAAGTAAATTTCATGTCCTGTCTTAATTGCAAATTTTTTTAATTCTTCAGACACAGGTCCATATTGAAGACTTACTGGAAAAACGTCTTGTTTTTCAATAATAGGTAATAATTCATTAAGGTCTATTGATTTGTACTTTCCGTGGTTAGAGCTTCCACTTATCCAATTTACTCCAATGATACGTTTGCCATTTGCCATTGCCTTATATTTATTCCTGAATTTATCTGATATTTCTTTGTTTGCGGATAGAAAACCAGATTGTTTTTGAGAGAAGCTTTTTAAGTCTCTTCGCGTGTGGCTACCTAAATTAATTCCTGGTATTTGATAGTCAGCTTCTTTTAGGGCATCAAGGACATCTTTTTTTTCAGTTCCGGATATAACCTGAGCATTTGGGTATGACCTTTTAATAATTGGAACGAGTCTTTTTGCGCATTCTACTATGCATTTTTTTGCAGATGGAATTATAGAACCAATCATGCTTGCTTGGAGTATATGTTCTCCCAGACCTTCCTCAAAAAACACATAGAGTGTTTTCTTTGAGATGTCTTCTCCTTTCCAGATTGGTGTATTTCCAGGTCTAAGGTTTGAGAAATTCTTGTTATATATTCTTTCTGAAAGAATATCCCAGCCTTCTTCTAGCTGAGTATTCCTTAATAGTGCACAACCATATGACTTTAGCGTTTTTAAATAGTCTCTATTAAGTCTCACCGCTAATTCATAGCAAACACGTGCACTAGAAAATAAACTTAGATCATCAAAATTGGCTCCAAGATTATTTAATGCAACCTCTGTTTCCTGAATACTAATTGATTGATTCAAAAGTCTTATGGCTGGCCAAGAGCCAATAGTATCTCTGGCTATGTTGGATAGAGCTATTAGTTCATTATGGTCTAGCTGATTATTATTATGAATTTCTTCAATTAAATGCTCAAAATTATTACCCTGAGCCCAAGCTAGGCAAATTAAGGACAGGGGGGATCTGTTAGAATTTTTAACAGCATTGTTAGCAGTAACTAAGGCTTGTTCATTGGAGTCTGTTTTTTTTAGAATTCTTATTTGAATAAGATACGCTTGTGCCCAGTCGGGTTTAATTTTAATTGCTTTTTGAATGTATTTAATTGCTTCCTCATTTTGATGAAGCTCTTCC
>MDSZ01035261.1_pt1 | contig 10374 bp, 11 predicted proteins | sample 811201 | NCBI WGS metagenome assembly MDSZ01 (sample SAMN05326647, study PRJNA326480) | marine metagenome | isolation source: seawater | place: Indian Ocean: North | collected 2010 | reverse complement strand
GGAAAATAGGGGCTTTTATGATCAGGAACTCCATTTGTATTTATATATGCAAAACCATCTTGAATATATATATCAGCAGTTGTTTTATAAATTTTTTGATAAATAGATAATGGAACTTCTATTTCTATTTCCTCAATCTCCTCTTCTTTATTCTCATTTTTTGAGCATGACACAAACAAAAAAGAAATAAAAAAACAAAAAACAAAAAACTTTTTCATAATAGATATTTATTACTTTAATATAATAAAAGTTTAATCGTTTAGCTTCAAAACAGCCATAAATGCTTGTTGAGGAATTTCAACATTTCCGATTTGTCTCATTTTCTTTTTGCCTTTCTTTTGTTTTTCTAGAAGCTTTCTTTTTCTAGTTATATCTCCTCCATAGCACTTTGCAGTTACATCTTTTCTAACTGCCTTTATGGTTTCTCTAGCAATAATTTTAGAACCAATTGCAGCCTGAATGGGAATATCAAATTGTTGTCTAGGAATTAATTCTTTCAGTTTTTCACAGATTTTTTTTCCCATTGAATATGCATTATCAAAATGGATTAATGCAGATAATGCGTCAACAGAGTTATTATTTAATAAAATATCCATTTTTATCAATTTAGACGGTTTAAATCCAATTGGCGCATAATCAAAGGACGCATATCCTTTAGAAATAGATTTCAATCTATCGTAAAAATCAAATACAATTTCTGCTAGAGGCATATCAAAAATTAATTCAACTCTTTCAGTTGTCAAGTATGTTTGATTTTTTATTTCTCCTCTTTTTTCAATGCAAAGACTCATTACAGGACCTACAAAATCTGATTTAGTAATTATCGAGGCTTTAATGTAGGGTTCCTCTACCTGGTTTAGATAAGTTGGGTCAGGAAGGTCGGAAGGAGTATTTACAATAATTTTGTCATCAGGATTTTTTTTTGTAAAAGCATGATAAGACACGTTTGGAACGGTTGTAATTACAGCCATATTAAATTCCCTTTCAAGTCTTTCTTGAATTATTTCTAAATGCAACATCCCTAAAAATCCACATCTGAATCCAAAGCCTAGCGCTGAAGAGCTTTCTGGCGTAAAAACTAATGAGGCGTCATTAAGTTGAAGTTTTTCCATGGAAGCTCTTAAATCTTCGTAATCATCAGTGTCAATTGGATAAATTCCAGCAAAAACCATTGGTTTTACATCCTCAAAACCTGAAATTGCTACGGTTGAAGATGATTTTGAATCAATGATTGTATCACCAACTTTAACTTCTTTTGCATTTTTTATTCCCGTAATCAAATATCCAACATCCCCACAAGCAATTTCATTTTTTGGCTTTTGTTTCAACCCGAGTGTACCAACTTCATCTGCATTGTAAGTTTTATTAGTGGCGAAAAACTTAATTTCTTGTCCTTTTCTAATTTTTCCTGAAAAGACTCTAAAATATATTTCAATTCCTCTGAAAGGGTTGTAAACAGAGTCAAAAATTAATGCTTTTAATTCATCATTTAATTTATTCTGAGGAGGTGGAATTTTTTCAACAATAGCCTTTAGTATATTTTCAATTCCAATACCATTTTTAGCCGAAGCCTGTATAATATCATCGTGATTACAACCAAGTAAATCAACAATATCATCGGACACTTCTTCAGGCTTTGCAGATGGTAAATCAATTTTATTTAAAACAGGAATTATTTCAAGGTCATTCTCGAGAGCAAGATATAAATTTGAAATTGTTTGTGCTTGTATACTTTGTGCAGCATCAACTATAAGTAGCGCGCCTTCACATGCGGCTATTGATCTAGAAACTTCATATGAAAAATCTACATGCCCAGGCGTATCAATTAAGTTTAAAATATACTTTTTTCCATCAAAGTTATAATCCATTTGTATTGCATGAGATTTTATAGTAATGCCTCTCTCTCTTTCAAGATCCATATCATCTAATAATTGATCTTGTTTTTCACGGTCTGTTACTGATCCTGTTTGGTCTAAAAGACGATCTGCTAGGGTACTTTTCCCATGATCAATATGAGCAATTATGCAAAAGTTTCTGATGTTTTCCATTCGTATCAACAAATATAGTCCAATTAATCCCTTTAGCTCATAAAATTTATTAGTTTAAATTTGTGACTATTTAATATATTAAATGGTTAAGATAGGCGATATAGAATTAGGAAACTTCCCTTTATTGCTTGCTCCTATGGAGGATGTAAGCGATCCTCCGTTTAGAGCTCTTTGTAAAGAAAATGGTGCGGACGTTGTTTATACCGAATTTATTTCTTCCGAAGGGCTAATAAGAGATGCTGCAAAAAGCGTAATGAAACTCGATATTTATGAGAAAGAAAGGCCTGTAGGAATACAAATATTTGGAGCAAATCTTGATTCAATGCTTAAAGCAGTTGATATTGTTGAAAAAACTAATCCTGATATCATTGATATTAATTTTGGATGTCCTGTTAAAAAAGTTGTTTGTAAAGGAGCTGGAGCAGGAATTTTGAAGGATATTGATAAAATGGAAAATCTTACTAGAGAGATGGTTAAGAGAACTAATTTACCAATAACGGTTAAAACAAGGCTTGGCTGGGATGATAACTCTATTAAAATCGTTGAAGTGGCAGAAAGAATTCAGGACGCAGGAGCAAAAGCCATTGCCATACATGGCAGAACAAGAGCTCAAATGTATAAAGGTCAAGCAGACTGGTCAAAAATTGCTGATGTTAAAAACAATCAAAGAATGAAAATACCTATTTTCGGAAATGGAGATGTTAGCTCTCCTGAAAAAGCAATTGAAATGAGAGACAAATATGGTCTTGATGGAGCCATGATTGGTAGAGCATCAATAGGAAATCCTTGGTTTTTTAATGAGGTTAAGTATTTTATTAAAAACAATTCTCATAAAAAACCTCCAACTATCTATGAAAGAATCGTAATGGCAGAAAGGCATTTAAAAATGGCTATTGATTGGAAAGGAGAAAAGCTAGGTGTCTTAGAAACTAGAAGACATTATTCTAACTATTTTAAAAATATTCCAAACTTTAAAGAACACAGAATGAGGATGGTAACCTCCGAATATTCAGCAGACTTATATAAATTATTTTCTGTCTTAAAAAACAATTATAAAGAAGCTCCTGTTTTAAACTAGTCTTTTAACTGCTTTCGAAGAAATATAAGATGATATTGCACCAACTAATAATGCAGTAAACATCACTGTTATTAAATTAGAAAAGTTAAATTGAACAGGGTAAGCCACATCAAGATTACCTACTTTTATAATTGAAAAATTAAGCTGAATAAAAACTGTTATTATGCTTAAAAATAAACCAGCAGTTAATCCGATTAAATTTATAAGCATACCATTTTTAAAAAATACGCGTTCTATATCAACCTTAGTCATACCTAAAATTTTTAAGCTCTTTATGTCAAATTCTTTTTCAACAATTAACATAATAACAGCTCCAATAATATTAAAAACTGAAAGAATTACAATCATTATCATGATAGCGGTAACTATTAGCTTTTCACTTTTCATCATTTTATAAAGTGTTTCGTTCAATTCATCATGAGATTTAACCATAAGGTTATTAAATCTTGAGTTTAATATTTTTTTAATGTCCTTATGATTACTGGTGTTTTTTAAAATTATTTCTGAAAATGTATTTTCCTCTAGTTCAAAAAGAAATTGCGCTACGTCAATACTGCAAACGATTATATTTTCATTTTCATTATTTCTTGTTGTAAAAACCCCATCAGAAAACAATACAACACTCTTTTTGAATGGGTTTGATAAATTTTCTGGATATGATCCGTTTATGGAGTAAACAGAAAAAGAACCTGCGCTGTTAAACAAAGTTAAATTTAGCTTTTCAGAAATAGAATAACTAGTATATGATCGCGGTTTTTTTAATGGTTTGTATTTTCCAACTGAAATTATTTCAGAAAAAGAAATGATGTTATCGAAGTTTTCGTCAGTACCAATAATTTTTGCAAACGTAGTTGCGCCATTATATTGAACCAGGACATTTCCTGTTACGACCTTTGAAAAAAACTTATCACCAAATGTTTCAGATAAAAATTCTAAATCATTTTTTTCAAGTTTAATAAACTTGTCATTTTTTGCATAAATCTTTAAATCAGGATCAAAGGATTTTGAAAAGTTTAAACTGTATTTTTCTAGCCCTGAAAAGACTGATAAGATCGTAAAAAAAGAAAAATAGGCTAATGTTAAAACAGTGATAGAGAAAATAGAGATTATGTTAACAATATTAAATTTTGTTTTTGAAAACAGGTATTTAATTCCTAAAAAACTTGAAGCCTTCAACTTTATTGCTTTAGAGGATTCTTACCCTTGCTGATTGCAGTTTCAATACCTTCAATATAGTCTAGTGAGTCATCAATAAAAAATTGTATTTCAGGGACTATTCTAAGTTGATTTTTCACAAGAAGTGATAACTTTTTTTTTATATCATACTTGTTGTTTTGTAATAACTTAATAGCTTTTTTAATATTATCAGATGGAAAAACACTAACGTAAATTTTAGCTAAAGACAAATCAACTGAAACCTTTACTTTAGTCACAGAGACTAATAAATTGACTCTTCTTTTTTCTCTAAAAAAATTTTGAATAATAGTTGACAAATCTTTTAATAGAAGTGTAGAAACTTTTTTTTGACGTTGTGTTTCCAAAATTAGACTTTTGTAATTCGCAGTGTGTTTACGTGCCCCTTGTCATAAATTGGCATTGCAGCCAAATTTATTACAAAATCGCCCTTCTTTACATACTTTTCATGAAGCGCTAATTGATTAACTTCTTCAACAGTTGAATCTGTGCTTTTAAACTTATTGTAATATATGCATTTTACACCCCACAAAAGGTTTAGTTGTGTAAGGACAGTTTTATTTGATGTAAAAACAATTACTAATGAGTTTGGTCTCCAAGATGAAATTTGCCAACCAGTGTAGCCGCTGTGGGTCAATGTGCAAATAGCTTTAGCATTAATCTCATTTGCAATAGTAGCAGCGTTTCTACATATAGATTTTGTTATTATCCTATCCGATTTAGTACTAGGCGGCTTGTGAGAAACAGTTATTAAGTGAGAATCTTCAACCCCTAAAATAATATCTTTTATTTTTCTTACAACTTCACATGGGTACTTTCCAACAGACGTCTCTCCTGAAAGCATTATTCCATCAGCACCATCCATTACAGAATTAGCAACATCATTAACTTCTGCTCGTGAGGGTGTTAAGCTATCAATCATTGACTCCATCATTTGAGTTGCAATAATTACAGGAATGCCAGCCTTCTTGCATTTTGAAACCAACATTTTTTGATTCAATGGAACCTCCTCTGCTGGAATTTCAATACCTAAGTCACCTCTTGCTACCATAATTCCATTGGAAACACTGATTATATCATCCATTTTCTTTATAGCTTGAGGTTTTTCAATTTTTGAAATAATAGGAATATGGTGATCGCAATGTTTAGATATTAATTCTCTAAGCTCTAGAACATCTTTTTTAGATCTCACAAACGAAAGAGCTATCCAGTCAAATGCGTTTTTTACAGCGAAAATCACATCATTAATATCTTTTTCAGTCAGCGCAGGTTGTGAAATTTTAGTATATGGAAGGTTAACTCCTTTTTTTGATTTTAACAATCCAGGCTGTAAAACCTTAAGTACAGCTGTTTCTTTTTTATCAGTAGAAAGAGCTTTTAAAATTATCTTCCCATCATCAATTAAAACATTCTCTCCAGCTTTAATATCTTTTGCAAAAGATGGGTAATTAATTCCAATAATATCATTTTGATTTGTTAGAGAGAAATTAGTTGTTAGTGAAATTTTCTCATTTTTCTGAAGATTTCTATTTTCAACTACATTGCTAATTCTGATCTTTGGGCCTTGAAGATCACCTAAGAGAGTGACATGATTATTTAGTCTTTTTCTAATTTCAATAACATCATTAACAATTCTCCTCACATCATCATGTTCAGCATGTGAAAAATTTATTCTTAGTACATCAACACCAGACTTCACAAGTTTTTCGATCATTTTTTTTGATGATGTTGCTGGTCCTAATGTAGCTATTATCTTAGTTTTCTTAAATTTCATTATTCAAAAATAAGGTTATATTTTGATTTATCCCTCTTAAGATTTACTAGATAACAAGACATTATGTTTTTACAGTTGTTTATTCTAAAAATTAGCTCTTCAATGTTAAATTCTCCATCTTCTATTTTTAAAAAGAACTCTACTTTTGGAAATTCAGTAATAAATAATGAAGAAGTATCTATTTCATTAAACAAAGTTGTCTCAGTATTAACTTTACTTGAATTTAGTGACTTATTTGAGAAAAGGAACATTTTTGATTTGTATTTTGACGAAACATATTTATATATAGAATATTTATAATCAAAATTTTCAAAATATATATCATTTTCTCTTTTAAGGGAAATTTTTAGTGAACCATTCAACGAATGAGCAACCTTAAATATTTCAGAATTACTGTGAATTGCTAGTAAAGAATATTCTTGGTTAAAATCATGTAATTTTAACCTGTGTTTTGCCATAATTTAAAGTTATTTAGTCAAACTTTTTTAAAACAACACAAGCGTTGTGACCACCAAAACCAAAAGTGTTGCTCATAGCATAATTTACTTCTCTTTTTTGAGATTTATTAAATGTAAAATTAAGCCTGTTATCAATCTCAGGATCATTATTAAAATGATTTATAGTAGGAGGAACAATTCCGTATTTTATTGAAAGGGCGCATGAAATTGCCTCTATCGCTCCAGCTGCACCGAGTAAATGACCTGTCATTGATTTAGTAGAATTTATATTAATATCGTAAGCATGATCACCAAAAACCTCTTTGATAGCTTTAGCTTCAGCTTTATCTCCTAAAGGAGTAGATGTTCCGTGCATATTTATAGCATCAATCTTTTGTGGATTAATTTTAGCATCTTTTAAACAATTTTTCATAACTGAAATGGCACCTTCACCATCAGGATGTGGGGCAGTCATGTGATATGCGTCTGAAGATAATCCTGCTCCAGCAACTTCTGCATAAATTTTAGCCCCTCTTGATATTGCGTGCTCTAACTCTTCCAATATTAGACAACCACCTCCTTCACCTAAAACAAAACCATCTCTATCTAAGTCAAATGGTCTTGAAGCAGTCTTAGGATCATCATTTCTTTTAGATAAGGCTTGTACTGCATTAAAACCGCCAATACCTGCTATAGTAACACCTGCTTCTGATCCACCAGATACAATGATGTCAGAATAGCCAAGCCTAATATAATTTAATGAGTCAATTAATGAATTTGCTGAAGATGCACATGCAGAGACAGTCGCAAAATTAGGACCTTTGAATCCATGTCGAATTGAAATTACACCTGGAGCAATATCAGGAATTAATTTAGGAATGAAAAAGGGATTAAATCTAGGGGTCCCATCTCCTTTAGCATAATTGATCATTTCGTTTTGAATTGTTTCAAAACCACCTATGCCAGAACCCCAAATTACTCCAATTCTAGATTTATCAATCTTTTCTAAATTCAGTTTAGAATCTTTGATTGCTTCATCTGAGCATACAATAGCATATTGTGCAAATCTATCTAGCTTCCTTGCTTCTTTTCTGTCGAAATAATTAAGAGGATCAAAATTTTTTAACTCACAAGCAAATTGAGTTTTAAACTTAGTGCTATCAAAATAGGTTATTCTTCCAGCACCACTTTTTCCAGAAACTAATCCTTCCCAAAATGAAGGAATGTCATTGCCAATTGGCGTTAGAGCCCCTAACCCAGTAACAACAACACGTTTTAAACCCATAAAAAATAATTAAGCGCTTTCTATATACTGAACTGCTTGACCAACAGTCTCAATTTTTTCAGCTTGATCATCTGGAATTTGAATATTGAATTCTCTCTCGAACTCCATTATCAGCTCAACAGTGTCTAAAGAGTCTGCGCCTAAATCGTTAGTGAAACTTGCTGTTGTTACAACTTCATTTTCATCAACGCCTAACTTGTCGACGATAATAGCCTTAACTCTTGAAGAAATATCTGACATAATACTTGATTTATTGTTGTCGACAAAAATAAAAAACTTTAAATTATAAACTTGTATTTTTAACTTAATTTTAATTTTACTCTGTAGAATCATAATAAATATGAAAAATATAGTATTGTTAGCTTCGGGTGGCGGGTCAAGTGTTGAAAATATATTGAGATTCTTCATTGATGATAAAAAAGTTATAATTTCAAATATTTTTTCAAATAATTCCAAAGCAGGGCTATTTCAAAGACCTTTTTTAAAAAATTACAAATTGAGTTTAATTTCTAATTCTCAGCTTAATAACGGTATATTTTTAAAAGAATTATTAAAAATTGATCCTGATTTGATAGTTCTTGCGGGTTTTTTACAAAAAATACCAAAAGAAATAGTTGAAAAATTTCCAAATAAAATAATCAATATTCACCCTTCTCTTCTTCCTAAATATGGTGGCAAAGGGATGTATGGATTGAATGTTCACATGGAAGTTGTAAAAAACAACGAAAAAAAATCAGGCTTTACAATTCACTATGTGGATGATCACTATGATAAAGGAAGTATAATTTTTCAAAAATCCATTCCAGTCGAAACATCTAATGCCCTTGAACTCTCAAAAAAAATTTTAACTCAAGAACACAAATATTATCCTCTAATTATTAAACAAGTTTTAAATGTCTAGTCCTAACATCCTAGTTTATACTGATGGCTCATCTAGAGGAAACCCAGGTCCAGGCGGATATGGTATTGTCATGCAAGAATATGATACAGGTTATAAAAAAGAATTTTCACAGGGCTTCAGAAAAACCACTAATAATAGAATGGAGCTTTTAGCTGTGATAGTTGCTTTGGAAAAAATAAAAAAAGAGAACCAAATAGTTCATGTATATACTGATTCTAAATACGTAAGTGAATCTGTTGAAAAAAAATGGGTTTTAAAATGGGAGAAAGTAGGTTATAAAAATAAAAAAAATAAAGATTTGTGGATTCGATTTTTGAAGAATTACAGAAAACATAAGGTTCAATTTTTTTGGGTTAAAGGCCATAATAATAACACTAGAAATGAAAGATGTGATTTTTTGGCTGTTGAAGCTTCACGTAAATTAAATCTGCTAATTGATTATGAATATGAAAATTAAATTACTGAATGTTTTTTCATTAAATTTTTTTAACAGAACTTTGATGGACATGACAATCAAAGTGTAACATGCTTAATTGTAGCTTTACAATGAATCTCTATGTAATTGGCTTTATATTCTAATCAAATAAATTATATGAAAACAAATTTTTTTTATTTACTAGCATTTTTATTGATCCTTAGTTGTACAAGTGATGAAGATGATTTTCTTTCACCTGATCCTAATTTAATTTTTGTTGCTAACGAAGGAAAGTTTGGAACCACTACAGGCTCGGTTAGTGTTATTAATTCTAATGGTGTCATACAAACAATTTCTGGAATTGGAGATGTTGTTCAATCGCTTAAGGTTTTTCAAAACAAGTTATTTGTTATAAGTAATAATTCACATAAAATCAATATTTACGAGATTACTGCAGACGGGCTACTTTTACCTGGAATTGAGATTGAAACAAATAACTCTTCACCTAGAGAGATGACTGTAATTAATAATAAATTATATTTTACAAATTGGAATTCTCAGGACATTAAAGTTTTAAATCTTTCAACATATAGCATTGAAAACTCAATTCCAGTTGAGGGGTTACCTGAATCTATAATTAATGATGGACAGAACTTGTATGTAGGAATAATTATGAATAAAGATTACTCTGACGCTAGTAATGTTTTAAAAGTTTCACCTTTATCAAATCAAATTCTTGAAATATTTGATGTTGGTAAGGGCCCAACATCACTACTCAAATATAATGATGAAATTTATGTTGCAAGAACATTTTATGATTCTTCATGGAATGCATATTATGGTACATCAAAAATTGCTAATGACCTTAACGATGATATTACTAAAATTGATTATGGAAATGGAATTGTTTGTGGAGGATCTGTAAATATGTTTAATGATAGACCATACAGAAGTCATGATGGAGGAATTGCAAAATTAAATACAGACTTAAGTATTGATTTTGAATCTCAGATTGGAAACTATAGCCCTTCAAATATATACTCCGTAAAAACTTTGAGAGATAAAGTTTATATTGGAACTACGGATGGATTTTTAAAAATTATTGATTCAAATAGTAATGAGATAAAAAGTTTTAGTGTTGGTGATTTTCCTGGTGATATAGAGTTTTGGTATAAAAACTAAATATGAAAAAAATATTAATTACAGGAACTGTTGCATTTGATGAAATTGAAACTTCAAAAG
>MDSZ01021738.1_pt1 | contig 10374 bp, 4 predicted proteins | sample 811201 | NCBI WGS metagenome assembly MDSZ01 (sample SAMN05326647, study PRJNA326480) | marine metagenome | isolation source: seawater | place: Indian Ocean: North | collected 2010 | reverse complement strand
TTTATTTACCCAAATACATGACCTGGTGTTCCATGGTGGTGGTGGATTCCAACATTCAAGCGTATATAACATGCCTATTTGGTTAAGAAGATTTCACATCCAAAAGATTAATGAACATAATAAAGAAGAAAATGAAAGGATGGAAAAAGCAAAAAAAGGGTCTCCACTTGATAAAAACAATAAAATACATGGACCTAATATAAACCCTTCATCAACATATAACTTCAAAAAGTAAAGATATCATAGATATCTTTCTTTTTTTTATATTTATTACCACAACCATATATAATATCAAACATGGCTAGAGGAGATAAAAAAACAAATGATGCTTTAATTAGTGGTACTGAAGCTATTAAAAGGCAAAAAGAAGGACTCCAAGAACTAAATAAAATGTTTAGTAATTTGGGGGACAATATATCTCGTCAAATATCTAATGTTTTAGGTATATCACAAGAATTAGGAGATGCAACTGAAAGAGTATCAGACATATATAAAAATGATATAGCTAGACATATATCAAATGCTGCATCAAGTTTAAATAAACAATCTGATATTCAAAAGAAAATACTTGCTGGAGAAAATGCCTCTAAAGACATTAATGATGCTTTAGCTAAAAATAAAGCAAGAACCAGAGCTCTTATTGATAAAATAAGAATAATGAAAAAAAATGGTTTAGCAATAGATCATGAACAAATTAAAGCAGCTAGAATAGCTCATAAAATAGAAAAAGAAACACTAGAAGAACAACTAAAACAAAATGTAGAAAGAAAAAGAGAAGATGGAATTATAAAAGGTATAGGTAAAGCTTTATTAGACAATGTTGATAAACTAGATAAATCAGGAAATTTATCAAAAATACTTTCAGGTAATTTAAGTGATATGACAATGGGAGATGTTGGGGCTGCTGGTCAAGGTATGTTTATAAAATTTCTATTAGATGGTATAGCACTAACAAGTAAACTTGAATCCGAACTTAATAAAGTATTAGGTTTATCATTAAAACAAGCTTCAGCTTTAAGACAACAATTTGCACAAGTTGCTTTTGCTACAAATAATGTTTCTATAAACTCAAGAGATATTCAATCAACTTTTATGAGTTTAAATGAGCAGTTTGGAACTGCTAGTACTGTTTTAAGAAACGATATAGTAGCAGAAATGGCTATATTAGGAAAACTAACAGGTATGTCTGCAGAATCTCAAATGAGATTTGCTTCTACTATGATGAGAACAGGAAAAAGTGCCGAAGTAGTAACAGCAGAATCTCGAAAAGCAATAGTGAATTCTGAAAAAGAACACGGAGTTAGGTTAGATATAAATAAAGTAATGGATGAAGCAGGTAAAATATCAGGAATGATAGCTGCTAATTTAGGTTATAATATAACTGCTATTGCAGGAGCAGTAGCTAAAGCTAAACAATTTGGTATGACACTTCAAGGTTTAGCTGATATTAGTAATAATATGTTAGACTTTCAATCTTCAATTGAAGCTGAATTACAAGCAGAATTATTTATTGGTAGAGACTTAAATTTAGAAAGAGCCAGATTATACGCACTAACAGGAGACTATGCAAATTTAGCAGAAGAAATAAAACATAATGCTGGTGGAGAACTTGCTTTTGCTCGAATGAATGTTTTAGAAAAACAAAAATTAGCAGCAGCTTTAGGAATGAGTGCAGATCAAATGTCAGATATGTTATTTAATCAAGCAAATTTAGCTGAACTAGCTCAAGAAGCTAGAGAAAATGGAGAAGATGACCTAGCAGATATGCTTGAAAAACGAGACATGCAACAACAATTTAATGATTTAGTAGAAAAAGTACAAATGACTTTTGTAGATATAGCTAATGGTCCATTAGGAGTAATGGCAAATTTATTAGTATCTATTTTAGATAGTAGTCTTGGATTTTTTGCAGTAATGACTCTTATAGGAGGAATAAAAATAGCAGGTTTAATAACGAGTATGGCTTCACTTTGGACTACTTTAACAGGTGCAAGTATATCTGCAGTTACATTAGCTTCTGCTTTAACTCTTGGTATAGCAGCTATAGCAATTACAGCAGGAATAATAGCTATAACAGCATCATCAAAGAAAGCTCAAAGTGATGCAAAACCTAAATTTGCTACAGGGGGTACAGTTGAACAAACAGGTGTAGCTGAAGTACATGCTGGAGAAACTATAATCCCTGCAAAAGGATCAAATAATTTTCTTGAATTAGTAGCAGGCATTAATAAAATGGGAGGAAATGAAAAACAAATTAAAGAACTTATAAATGTAAATAAAAAAAATGCACGAATAAACGAACAAAATCGTAAAGTGTCCTTTGATAATTTTGCTTTTGCAAAAGTAACAACAGATTATACAGGTTTTAGATAAAAATTAAAAAAATAATATTTATAATAAAACAATAAAATGGGATTATTAGACAAAGTATCAATATTTAGTAGTACAACCCCAAAATTTGATCAAGGAAAAGCAGAATGGGGATCGGGGTTTTCTGCTGTACAACAAGAAATGTTATTAGCAGACACTATGACTGCTGATAATACAAATTTTTCAACCACAGGTGAGAAATTTGGTAAACCTAAAGATTTAACAATAGGAATTAAAACCAATACATCTGTTCCTGATTTAGATTTAAATACTACCTTTGCAGTTGGAGATGATCCCGGTTTAGGTGATGTTAAAATTTTTGATTTAGGATATAATTCTACTTTACAACAAGATTCATTATTTGAATTAGGAGTTGCTTATGGTAACGATAATTGGGAAGCAGGAGAATCATACTATCAAGATTTAAATGGAATAAATCCCTCTGAATTAGGGATTGGTTTTGATTTAGGTATGGAATCTACACTACATGAAGATCTTTTAACCCAACAATATATACACAGTCATTTATGGGAACCACAAACATTTTATAAAGTTGATCCAGGTACACTTGATTTAAATGGACAAGATGTAGGTAATGGACTTTTTGGTGCTGCAGATAAACCTGGTAAAGGCCAAGGATTACAAGTAGGAGGTCAAGATTTACATGTACATTTATTAACAGGAGAATACAATTATCTTCATGGAACAACTGTACCGTGGATTTCTCCTGGATCCGTAGGTCCTTCTCCAGGAAAAACAGGTAATTCTGAATTTCAAGATTTAAATGCTACTTTTACAGGTTTAGGAGATACTCCTATTTTTAATTTTGGAAAAGAACCACCTCAAGATCCTTCTAATCCTATTTATGATACTATACATGAAAGTTATTTACAACCTAACCCACAACCAGGTTTTGAAGGAGAAGATCCTAAATACCTACATTTACAAGGTCAAACAGGGTTTTTTCAAGGAGCAAAAGATGTAAGAGATTCTGCTAATAGAAATTCATTAAATGCAGTACCAATAACTCCTTCACAGTATGCTGATTTAAATAATAGTGACGTTAATACTATACCTCCTTTTGGTGCTCCTACTCCAAATGATAAATTTTTCTATCAAGATGATGGAATAGGGATAAATAGACCTGCAATAAAACAAGGATATAAATTAAATGGAGAAGATTTACATGTAAGTTTATTATCAAATCCATACACTTATACTCACGGACAAAGTACTACAACTATAGCAGCTGCTGCTAGTTCTCAACAAAACTATAATTTCCAAGATTTAGACATTGATATAGCTAGTACAACACCACCTCAATATGTAGAACAAATGCATAATGATATTAACCAATATATTGCAGGAGGAATGACAGGACTTGGTAATACAAATTATTAATTATGGCATTAGTTGATTTACTTAAAAACCCAGAAGCTTATAATGTTAGTTATGGAGGTCCTTCTAAAGGTATAACCTACTTACCTAACATGAAGGATTTTAAGGGTAACAGTGGTCAAAGTGGTATACAAAGAGTATCATGGGATGTTACTAACGATAATGCAGATCCTACTTATGAATTAGGAGATGGTATTGATAAAACTTTTAGAAATTCATTTGGAGTAACAGATGGTTTTATAAGAGGAGGAATTACTGCTAACATACGGAGAAGACGTATTGATTATCAAAGAATATCTAATTTCCTATCTGATCCTGCAAAAGGTACACAATTTATGCTTAGACAGGGATTATTACAATATTTAAACCCTCAACCTAACCAACGTATATGGTCACCTGGTAATCTTTTATCTCAAATATTAGGAAGTGGACTTGTAAATATTAAAAGATCAGGTTTATTACCTATACCTGGAGGAATAGATACTTTCTTTTCTCCTGGTTATTTACAATATTTTAAACATTATGGAATGAATCCTTTAATGTCAAAACAAAATGTAAAAGGAGTTGAACCTGCATATAAATGGGGAAGAGAAGGAAATAAAGGAGGTTATGGTATAGGATCTCCAGGAGCACAATATGGAGGATGGGCTAATCTTAAAAGAAAAATTTTAAGAAAAAAAAATCATTATAATGTATCTCTTGCAGACAGTTATGATAAAATAGACATTATCAATAGATTAGATATTATAAAAGGTGTAGATAATGCTTTACCTGAAAAAATAGCACCTTTAGCTAAAGACATGGTAAATTTTAGGTTTGAAATCATGAATACAGATGACATAGAATCTCCTGACTTTATTATATTTAGAGCTTTTTTAGAAACTATGGATGATAATTTTGATGCTAGTCATAATGAATACAAATATAATGGTAGAGGAGAAAAATTTTATATATATGAGGGTTTTGAAAGAAAAATATCAGTAAGTTTTAAAATAGCAGCTCAATCTAGACATGAAATGAAACCTTTATATAGAAAATTAAACTATTTAGCAGCCCAAACTGCTCCTAATTATTCACCAGGACAAGGTAGAATTAGAACTCCTTTTGCCAAACTAACTGTAGGAGATTATTTTAAAAGAGTACCTGGAGTAATAACTTCAGTAGGAATTTCATGGAGTAAAGAATATCCTTGGGAAATAAAAAACCACCCTGATTGGGATAGTGATATGAAAGTTTTACCCCACATATTAGATGTTACTGTTAGTTTCCAACCAATTCACAACTTTACTCCACAAAATCTTTACAGTACTCCATTTATAGGAATTGATGGAGAAGATGATGATAATTGGTTAGCAAAAGGTATAGCTACAAATAAAGGTGAAGCTTATAAAAGAGATGGAAATGAAGAAAATATTTTTCAAAGAATATTAAAAAGAGAAAAAGATGTATTAGATAAAGATAATCAAGAAGGAACAGGAGATGATGATGAAAAAGATGCTAAAAAATTTACTCTTTGGAGTAAAGATAAAAGATCTAATTTTAAAGATAAAATAGGAGATGGTTTAGATTCTGTAGGAGATTTCTTTGGTGATGCAGCAGGTAATGTACAAGATTGGTGGAGAAAAAGAAGATCACAAAAAACAGGCATATATAATGCTGGTAATCAAAACTTAAATTCATTTACTGAAGGACTTTAAATTATGAGTAGAAATAGAACAAGATTTGTATCAACATTAGGATTTGAAGGAGGAGGACATTACTTTAATAATGTAAAATATCCAGAAATACCTTTATCTATAAATGATATATATGTTATAACTCAAGCTGGTGATAGACTTGACTTATTAGCAGAGAATTTTTATAAAGATGTTAGGTTATGGTGGATAATATCTACAGCTAATATGAATAAAATTCGTAGAGATAGTTTTCATTTAGAACCAGGATTAGAAATAAGAATTCCTATAGATACAACAAATATAATAAGAAATTTTGAAATTTTAAATAAAAATTCGTAAGTTATGAATAATACTATTGATGGTATATTTGAACCCTTTGATTCATATGTTAAAGATCAATTAGAACTCAGAAAAACTATTCTTTCAAATGAAAAAGCTAGAAAAGGAGGAGTTGAAGATGAATCTGTTGCTGAAGTTGATTATGATACAGAAATTGCAGATACCGAATATGCGTATGATATTTTAATAAATGATAAAAAATATTCACCTGACGTAATTGGTAATCTTGAAGGAGCTCAAAAAGTAAGTGATGGAATGTATTATCCTAATTTAACATCAACGGGTCGTCGAGAAATAGACCAAATACTAGACTCACTATTAAATACAGTTGTAGGTACCGTAATAGAACATAAAGTAACCCAAGAACAATTTTTTGCTTTAACTACTGAAAAACAAGCTGTAATTAGAATGGTTTCAGGAGTAGATTTAAAAAAATCATTTAAAAATGAATTAGAACCACATGAAGGTTACTTATTAGATAATGATGGACAAGGTTTAGCTAAACAATATATTTTGGAAGGAGGAACTCCTTTTTATAATAAAAAAGGAGATTATTTAGGAGTTAGAGAAGGATTTTTAGAACCAACTTATCAAGGTGCAAATGTAGGAATAGAAGAAGCAGATAAAAAAAGAGGATTTACATATGGAGATAGAAATGTTAGAGCAAATCCTGATGATGGGTATGGTATTGTACCTATGCCTGGTATTACAAATGCTGAAATTAGAACAAAATCACCTAATGGGTCTCTTAGAGAAGCTAAAATAGAATTTCATTGTCATAATAGAAGACAATTAGAAGTATTAGAAATGTTATACATGAGACCTGGTTATCCTATTATGATAGAATGGGGGTGGAGTCCTTTTGTATCCTCAGATAGTTTTAAAGGAGGAACTTATGGTACAGTAGAAGAACTAGACATGAGTGAAACTTTAACTGATTTTTTTAATAAAAATAATACATTAAATGATATAAACGTAACTATTCGAAATAAAAAAAGAGAATGTAGTGGAAATTATGATGGTTTTGTTGGATTTTGTAAAAATTTTTCTTTTAAAAATAGAGCAGATGGTGGGTATGATTGTACTACTGAAGTTATAGCACATGGAGAAATTTTAGAATCATTAAAATCTAAAAAAATATTTACAAATGTAAGTGATAATCCCCAAAATGCACAAGGTTCATTTGGTATGAAATCTGTAACTGTTAATACAACAAGATATTATCTTCCTGTTCCTATGCCTATATTAGGTGCTTTTTTCCCTTTAACATGGCAACACAGTACAGTTGATGTAAATGCTACTGGGTCTTATGATTTAAAAACATCACATACAGAAGCTGATGATTCTTTTTTATTTCATTTAAAATCAATAAAAGCTAACTTAGATAAGGCAGGAGACTCAGCCTTTTTACAATATCATAGAGGTCATGGTGATGGTAAGCAAGAAGATGGTAGAGAAACATTACCAGATGATACAGGTAATCCTAATTTAAGAAAATATATTAGAGAAGAATTAGGACAAGATTTTGATCCTCCTCAATTTCAAGATTGGGATTATGGAGATCCAATGCCCTATGAATTAGGTGAATTAATAACTGCAGGTAATGAACAATATTATGCAGGACCAGGAGCTAAATTTACTCAAGAACAAAGGGAAGATATGAAAGAAAAACTTTTAGATCAAGGATGGGTAGATGGTGTATATAGAAAAGGTTACAAATATGAATTAGATGATGGAAACACATACGATTTATGGGAATTGAATTATGTTGAACCCCACTATTTAGAAGGTTTTAATAATGTAAAAAGATTATATAGTAGTATTACAAAAAAAGAACCAGATGGAGAAATTCCTAACATAGTAGAACCTATAAATTTAACCCCTGAAAATGATAGTGATTTATTCCTTGATAGTAAAAATGATGGGGGTGCAGGTCCAGGTGATTTTCCTATAGAAGGAATTCCATATGATTTTCAATATAATGGAGATTCAAAATCTGAAGGTTGGGAAAAAGGTGTAAATTATGATGAAACTTTTATATATAAACCTATAAATATGAATACCGGAACTGGTAGACAATGGGAACATGGAAGAGTAGAATGGAATTATACAAACTATGAAGGTATAGGTATAAGATCTATGTTAGGAGGAACTATTTTAAGACAAATTACAAAAAAGAATATGACTCTAGAAAATGGTCCTGGAGACATAAGAAAAACAAAAACTTACAAAACAGAAGGAATCATGGACACTGGATACAGAAAACATATTTACATTAGATGGGATATGTTATGTCAAATGATGAACCATTTATCTACAGAACAATATGCTCCAGGTGAACCTTTAGTAGAATTTACTTATGCATCTCCAAATATCCCTCTTACGGAACTTAGTGCTTCAGGACAATTAGGTTATGCTCATATGAGAAGAAAAATGGGCTTAGATTCTTATGAAGATAAAGACACAGGTAATACTCCAAAAATAAAAGATCATTATATACCTTATGCTGTTCCTAAATCAGATGCCCTTGATCCTACATGGGACGCTTCAACACATACAAATAATTTAGCACCAGGAAGATATGATGCAAATGGTAAGTATCATCCTTTAATAGGTCAAAGTTTTAATCATAATATTTGTTTAATGCCTCATATGCCTATGTTTGATAATTTAATGAATGAAGGATACACTATGGTTGATGAATTTGCATTTGAAGCTTACAATAAAAGACAAAATGGAAGTTATGGTTATGAAAAAATACATAGTATGACTCCTGATTCTTACGATCGTCCTATGGTTAAAATAGGACTTCAAGCTGAAAGAAAAAAACCAGGATCAGGAATGGATTTATTAAAATTATATGGTACATGGACAATAGAAAAAAAGAAAACTGATGAAGGAACTTTTTACATAGACAGAAATTCTAAATATAAATCTCCTTATAGACCTCTTTCAACATATGCAAATTTAAAAGCCAGCAGACACAGTATAGGATATGTATATTTTAATTTAGATCATTTAATTAAAAGATATTCTGAAATGAGTCAAGAATCAACAACAGAAGAAGACATAACAGGAGACAAAACAACAACAATAAGATTTAAAGAAGACTTTAGTTTTTTAAAATTTGTATCAGAAATATGGAATGATGTAAATAGTGCTTGTGCTGGAGTATATGATTTTCAAGTTAGTTCTGAACATGAAAGACCTAATGTAGTTAGAGTAATAGATAGAACAATATCAGGACAAGTTAAAAGTTTATATGAATTTGACCCTCAAGGATTACAATCTGTAACTAGAGATCTTTATTATGATACTAGTATAGATAAAGATATGGCTTCTATGATTTCTATTGCTGCTCAAGCTCCTAATAATGTAAGTAATTTACAATCTTTATCATTTAGAGCATTTCACAAAAACATAAAAAATAGATTTACGGATGCTAGTCTTATATCTAAAGATGAAGATGATCGAAGAAATAAAATGGCAGCTAAACAATTACAACAAGATGTAAATAGCTATGTAAAAACAATAGATGGGTTATTTTTATATATGGATCGTTTAAATTCAGGTAATTTTGAAGTTGACTATACTTATGATGAAACTTATGATGAATATATATTAGAAGAAAAAATAATAGGTCCTGAAACAGCTATACGATTTGCCTCAACTATAGAGGAAATGAAAAACAACATATTACTTAGACATCCTTTAACGGGTTCAGATGGAAACCCTAATGAAGGACCTACAAAATCAGACCCAAAAAGACCTTGGGCTGGTACAGCTAATCCAGATTCAAAATTTCATAGAAATGCAATTATTCCTTTAAATTTTAATATTAAAATGGATGGTATATCAGGAATAGTTCCTTTACAAATGTTTAAAATAAATAAATATAAATTACCTATAGGTTATCAAGATGATAGAATAGCATTTATAGTTAATAGTGAAAACCACAAAATAACAGCAGGTCAAGATTGGACGGTTGAATTAGGAGGTCAACTAGTTTTTACAGGAGGTCCTTCAACAACAGGAGTAATTCGAAATAGATATAAGCCACCAGAAGCACCACCAAAACCACCTGAACAAATAATTGAATCAAAAGAAAAACAATTAAACTATGAAGATGAAAAAGTAGAAGGACTAATGGATGCTCAGGGTGACACTTATAATTTAGGTTGGGTAGTTCCTCATGAACATTATGATAAATTTCCTCATGCAAAATATTTCTCAAAAAAGAAAGGCAGACATACTAGTAAACGATGGAAAGATAAAGATGGAAACCCATCAAGTACAGATAAAGGCTATGGAGAAAATCCTCTAAACCCTAAACATGGTAAACGTTTTACTACTCCATGGGGACAATTAAGAGTTGGTAATAAAGGTGTAAGAAGACACCAAGGAACAGATTTATATAAAGGAAAAAATTATTCTAGTACTGGTGAAAAACACATAGCTCCATTTGATGGAAAAATAAGATTTGCTCGTAAAGTTACATCAGGTAAAGGACATGGTTGTGGTGGTGAAATAATTATTGATCATTATAAATCAGGACCTAGAGACGAACATGGTTATCTAATAAATAAAGAAT
>MDSZ01033350.1_pt1 | contig 10375 bp, 20 predicted proteins | sample 811201 | NCBI WGS metagenome assembly MDSZ01 (sample SAMN05326647, study PRJNA326480) | marine metagenome | isolation source: seawater | place: Indian Ocean: North | collected 2010 | reverse complement strand
TAAATTATATAAAAATGGATCAGAAAACAGGAATACCAATGGATCCAACAGTAGTAGATAGATTGAGAAAAATATGAAATTAATAAAAGAATCTTTAAAGGGTGCAGCTGATTTAGTTTATACTTTTCGATTTATTCGAATGTTAGTTATGAAATGGGAAGAATGGGATGCTTATAAAGAAGGAATTATAGATGATACTGGTAAAAGAATTAAAGGAGTTGGATTAACCGATTCTAAAAAAAGAGATGCTTGGACTCCATTTATACGTTTAGCCGCAAATACTAAAAGATTAATTTCTAAAGTTCCGGGCGGTAAAAGTCGATTAGGAGGTCTAGCAGCAGGTTTACTTTTAATTAAAGAAAAATATGATTTAAATGATAAACAATTAGAAAAAATACTTGAAAAAGCAAATTTAAAAAGTTTAGATTTTTTGTCAGAAGATAATCAATGGTTTATATTAGAAGACGGTACAATTTCACCTGGTGTTTATAGATTAAAAGATTCTAAAGTAGTTAATTCTACATACGAAGAATTAGTATTAGCTAAAGATCAGGTTAGAATTAGTGAAGATTGTCAACCGGTTGGTAATGTATTTGGATTAAACGTATATCCAGCAATTCATTTAAAAACTAATCAAGAAGTTTATATAACAAACGTAGAGATAAGCAGATGAGACCAGACGATAGAAGAGCACAATTACTTAGAAAAATCAATAAAGTTTTAGATAGAAAAAAACTTGTTGAACCTAAACCTAAAAAAGAAAAAGAACAAAAGGAATGGGTTATACCAGCTGCTAAAATTGCATATAAGGTAGGTAAATATGCTGCACCAAAAATAGGTCAAGCTATTACTAAAATTAATCCAGCCATGGCTGGTGGAGCATCTGCAGTAGTTAATAAATCAGTAAATTATGCAAAAGATAAACTTGATTCTATTATGCAAAAGAGAAGAGAACGTCAGAAGAAAGTTGCAACAGAAACAGTAACTACTGGCGGAGTTGGTCTTCCGGTTCCGGATAAAGGACCAATAAATATGACTGATAGGCGTAGAAAAAAAGATAAACCACCAGTATTATTAAAAAGGTTTAGACAGTATTCCGGATATTAAATGGTTAGATTATATCCTATATTATTATTGTTATTAGTGTTAAGTGGAATTGGTTATTTAGGTTATCAATACTATTCTTCAACTCAAGCACGAATAGCAATCCTTACAGCAAATAATGCAAAGTTAGAAACTGCACAGAAACAAACTGCTGCAGAATTTGAACAATATCAAATTAGTGTAAAAAAAGAAATCGAAGAATTTAAAGCAGCATTAGAGAAACAACAAAAACTTAATGATGAATTAAATACTAATCTCCAAAATATAAAAGAAGCAAATAGGGCTATATCAAAACTATTAGCTAATACTGATATAATTAAGAATAGTCTTGCCGATCCAAATGCAACCGAAGGTAGAATAAATGAACAAGTTGACTTATTCTTTGGGGCTATTGACTGTGCTAGTAACACTGAATGCGTGCAGCAAGGGCCTTGAAAAAGAAATAGTAACAGTTCCAACAATAGTTGAAACTCCAAGAATAGAAGCACCTATTATTCAGGTAGTAAGACGACCTGATCCTATTCAAATGAAAGATTCAGATATTGTAGTAATTACTGAATCTAATTTACAAGAAGTTATAGATAATATAAAGGAAATTCAAGGTGAATTTGTATTATATGCTATGACAGCATCTAGTTTTCAGGCATTAGCATTAAATATGGAACAGATTAAAAGATTTATAGAAGAACAAAATCAAGTCATATTGTACTATGAAAAAGCGGTGACAAAAGAACCAGGGGAGACAGAATGAGAAATTTCTTTGAACATTGCGAAGAATTAAAATTTGATGATCACAATTGGTTATCATACTTTTTTGCTGAAGTGTCAGCATTGGCTTATCACGATGGTACTCGTGCGAAAAAGGAATTACAGAAAATAGGGTTTAAAAGTTATAAATTTTTAGATAATGACGGAGCACAGGCTCATATATTTAATAATAAAGATCATTTGATTATAGCATTTAGAGGTACTGAACCAAAACAATTCTCTGACGTCAAAGCAGATTTACTTGCTATTAAAAGAAAATCTAAGACCGAAGGTAGAGTTCATATGGGATTTAAAACTGAACTTAGAAAATTATGGAATGATATTACTGGATTAATTGATAAAAAGAAACAAAAGATTTGGATAACTGGACATAGTTTAGGTGGAGCAATGGCTACTTTATGTGCTAGTAGATTAGAAGAAAGATATCCTATATTATATACATACGGTTCTCCTAAAGTTGGAGGACGTGAATTTTGTGATGGTTGTGATGTAGAACATTATAGATTCAGAAATAATAATGATATAGTTCCGACTGTTCCATTATGGTTAATGGGTTTTAGACATCACGGCAATTTACAATATATTAATTATTACGGTAATATTCGTAATTTAACAATATGGCAGAAATTTAAAGATTCAATGAGAGGTCGTTGGAAAGCTTTAAAGAAATTTCAGTTGTTTGATGGATTATACGATCATAGTATTACTGGATATGCAGATAATCTTAAAAGGCATCTATAATGTGGGAAATGATTGAAAGAATGGCGAGTGATCGCTTATGGATATATACAGCAATAGCAGGTTCTATATTTGGAGCTATATTCGTTGCATATATATCTACAACACGTATAGGTTTATGGACTTATGCTAAAGTAGATTTAACAATCAACTATTTAGTTAATAGATGGGGATGGACCTGGCTTCAACAACCCGAAGATGCTTGGAGAAAAAAATATCCTCATATAACTAAAAAAATAGATGATTTAGAAGTTAGAATACATGAATTAGAAACTAATCCATATTTATTTAATGAAAGGGAAAATTGGAAATGAAAGTCGGAGAACAATTATTAGAAGCGTGTAGATTACAAGCAGAAGGACAAGTCGCAGTTCATAAAGCTAATATTGAAGTATATAAGACTATGCCTGCAGGTATAGGTGAACATTCTGATATAACAGAAGCTATTATAGCTGAATTAGATAAAATGGCCATGGCTAATGATCGTATTGAAATGTTAAAAAAATATTTTTAATTTTTTACGTGTACATTCACTTTTATATGTGTTATAATCATATATAAGACTACCAATATAAAATCAGAAAATTTAAAACTAGAGGTGCTAATGTCCGTCAGCCGCAATAATCATTTGCCAACTTTATACCAAGAATTTATACATTTATCCAGATATTCAAGATGGTTACCAGAAGAAAATAGAAGAGAAACTTGGTCAGAAACTATCGAAAGATATTTTAATTTTTTTGAAGAGCATCTAATGGAGATGCACAAATATAAATTAAAGCCCGAATTAAGAAATAAATTAGAACAAGCAGTTTTAGATTGTAAAATAATGCCTTCAATGAGATGTCTTATGACTGCTGGTGAAGCATTAAAAAAAGAAAATATAGCAGGATATAACTGTTCTTATGTGGCTGTTAATAGAGTTCAAGCTTTTGATGAAATATTATATATTTTAATGAATGGAACCGGAGTAGGATTTTCAGTAGAACGACAAGAAGTTTCTCAATTACCTAAAGTGGCTGAAGAATTTTTTAAAACTGATACAATTATATCAGTAGCAGATTCTAAATTAGGTTGGGCTAAAGCTTATAAAGAACTTATAGCTATGTTGTATTCTGGACAAATACCAACTTGGGATTTATCAAAGTTAAGACCTGCAGGAACACCTCTTAAAACATTTGGCGGTCGAGCATCTGGTCCTGAACCATTAGATGGTCTATTTAGATTTACAGTAGAAAAATTTCAAGGTTCTCCTGGTAGAAAATTAACTTCTATTGAGTGTCATGATATAGTTTGTAAGATTGCCGAAATAGTTGTTGTTGGCGGTGTTAGAAGATCTGCGCTGATTTCACTATCAAATCTCTCTGACGACAGAATGCGACATGCAAAAGCTGGTCAATGGTGGAATACAGAAGGTCAAAGAGCATTAGCCAACAACTCTGCAGCATATAAAGAAACTCCTGATATTGGAATCTTTATGGACGAATGGAAAGCTTTATATGATTCAAAATCAGGTGAAAGAGGCATATTTAACCGTGAATCTGCTACTAAACAAGCAGAAAGAAATGGTCGAAGAAAAACTACGGGATACGATTTTGGTACTAATCCATGTTCTGAAATTATTTTAAGAGACAGAGAATTTTGTAATTTATCTGAAGTTGTTATTAGAGCAACTGATACAGAAGAATCATTACTAGAAAAAATAGAACTAGCAACAATACTTGGTACTATACAATCTACTTTAACTAATTTTAGATATGTTAGTAAAGAATGGAATAAGAATTGTGAAGAAGAAAGATTGCTCGGAGTATCTTTAACTGGTATAATGGATTCTCCTATAACAAGTTCAAAGAATAAAAACCTAAAGGAAACATTAACTAGATTAAAACAAAGAGCAATTGATACAAATAAGAAATTTGCTGATATGATTGGAATACCTCAATCTGCTGCTATTACTTGTGTTAAACCATCTGGTACTGTATCACAATTAACTGATGCTGCTTCTGGTATTCATGCTAGACATAATCCATATTATATAAGAACTGTTCGTGGAGATAAAAAGGATCCACTTACAAAAATGATGGCTGACGTTGGTTTTCCAGTTGAAGATGATATAATGAATCCAAGTCATACTGCAGTATTTTCATTTCCAATGAAAGTTGATAAAAAAGCAATCTTTAGAACAGATATGGGTGCAATTGATCAACTAGAACATTGGTTAACTTATCAAAAATATTGGTGTGAGCATAAACCATCTGTTACTATTTCTGTTAAAGAAAGTGAATGGATGGATGTGGGCGCTTGGGTTTATAAAAACTTTGATTGGATGTCAGGTGTTTCATTTTTACCATTTAGCGATCATACATATCAACAAGCTCCGTATCAAGATTGTACACATGACGAATTTAGTGCACTATTTGCTCAAATGCCAAAAGAAGTTGATTGGAGTAAATTAGCTGAATATGAAAAAGAAGATACAACTATAGCATCGCAGGAATTAGCTTGTACTGCAGGCGGATGTGAAATATAATGGGAACGGTTAATTTTGGAAGAGTTTTACTTTATACTAGAGAAGAACCGGTTTGTAATTTTTGTATTGCTGCAAAAAATACTTTAGATTATTATGGTGTTGAATATGATAATAAGATTATAGGCAAAGATATTTCACGAGTAAAGTTTATGGAAGACTTTCCTAATATTAAATCTGTACCAGCAGTCTTTTTTGGTGAAGAATATATTGGTGGTTATAATGAACTCGAAAAAAGAATTTGGGAATTACCAGTAGGGAATCCAGCAACTCATGGATGAATATTTAATAGAATGTCAAGAATGCGGTGAAGAAACTGAAGTTAAAGCAGATTCTATACCTGAATATTGTCCGATGTGTGGACGTAGAGTTGAACCAGAATCAGTAATGGATGATATAGGAATAGATTATGACGAATGATATATACTTATATGGTTTGGTTATATAATGATAAGCAATTCGATAATACACCCGAAGATTACCAAGGGTTCGTATATGTCATCAGAGAATTGGATACAAACAAAAAGTATATCGGTAAAAAGAACTTCTGGCGGCCTAAAATATTACCAAAAAATTCTAAGAGAAAACGGCGAGTTAAAACAAGAGTCGAATCAGATTGGAAAGAATATTATGGATCAAATAAAGAAGTTCAGATACTCGTTGAACGAAAAGGGACAAGTAATTACGAAAGAGTAATACTTAAACTTTGTAAGACAAAAGGAGAAATGTCTTATTACGAAGCTAAACTGCAATTTGAAAATGATGTATTATTAAGCGATGATTACTATAATGAATTTATTGGTTGTAAAATTCATTCAAAACATATAAGAAGGAAATAAATTATGGCTCCAGTTAATAAATTAAGATTAGATATATTTGAAATATTAGATAAAGTAAGAAAAAGTAGAGCTAAAAATGATAAGATAGCTATACTTAGAAAAAATGAATCTTGGGCATTAAAAGATGTGCTAGGTGGAACATTTGACGAAAATGTAGAATGGAATCTTCCATTAGGTGAACCTCCATATAAACCTTCAGATCCGCATAATGCTCCAACAAATTTACATAGACAAAACACTCAATTTAGAAATTTCTTTAAAGGCGGACCCGGTGATAAATTAAGTGTGGTAAAAAGAGAAAGTCTTTTTATTGGTTTGTTAGAAGGTATTCACCCAGAAGATGCTAAAGTAGTTATTAATATGATTAATAAGAAAAAACCAGAAGGTATAACTAGAGCAATTGTAGAAGAAGCATTTCCAGGATTAACTACTGGAAATCCCGATTTAACTGGTGTATACGATAATGATGTACCTAGAGATAGACTTCCTAGAATTTAACCGTTTACTTTATTTTAAAAACGTAGTATAATATAATTATGAATATATTTATTTTACACAAAGATCCATATACTGCAGCTACTATGCTATGCGACAAACATATACCAAAAATGATTGTAGAATCTGCACAAATGCTTAGTACCGTACATCGTATGTTAGATGGCATGCCAGAAAAACGTAAATCTAAATCTGGTAAAACAACTCAAACATATTATACATTTGGTGATGAGCGAGATGAATTATATTATCTTGCTGTACACAAATATCATCCATGTACTACATGGACTGCAAAATCAGTTTCAAATTATGAATGGCACTTTGAACATTTTAGAGGTATGGCCAAAGAATATCAATTTAGACGTAATAAAATTCATGCAACATGGGATAAATTAGGTAAATTACTTAAAGATCCTCCAAAGAATATGCGTGATATTGGATTAACTGAATTTGCTCAAGCAATGTCTCATTATCCAGATTGTAAAGTAGAAAGTGATGCTGTGCAAGCATATCGTAATTATTATCATATTGCAAAACCATTTGCGAAGTGGGAATGGGGTCGTAAAGCTCCAGATTGGTGGAAAGGATATCAAGGTGCCGACATACAAGCTGCGTAATAAAAAATCACAAGAAATAACAGAGGTTTTTTGTAATTGGAAAGAATTACAAGAAATGTTAAATGGTGATCCTGACTTAGTACAAATGTTAACTACACCAAAAATAGTGAGTGGTGTTGGTAGCATTAGTAAACATACTAGTGATGGATGGAAAGATCATTTAAAAGAAATAAAGAAAAGATCAGGTGAAGGAAATACAATAAAGGTTTAATATGGAGTTTATACATGAAAAAATTGATATGGGATATGATGACTTGGAGCGTACTGAATATAAAGATGGTAGGCGTTATCTCACTCTTGATGGTAATGCTTATCCTAGCGTTACTACAGTCCTCAGTATTATAAATGAAGATAAAATTAGAGCTTGGAAAGCAAGAGTTGGTGAAGAAAAAGCCAATCAGATTGGAATACAAGCTGCTAATAGAGGCACAGCTGTACATTCAATTTTAGAAAAATATTTACACGGTGAAGATACTTCTGACTTTATGCCTCATATTCAACAATCTCTTCAAAATTTAAAACCTTTATTAGATAAACATATTACTAAAGTATTTGCTACAGAAGTACCATTATATAGTGATCATTTAAAATTAGCTGGTACATGTGATTGTGTTGCGGAATGGGATGGTGTACCTACTATTATAGATTTTAAAACATCTAAAAGACCAAAGAAAAAATCAGATATTCCTAATTATTTTGCTCAATTAGCAGCATATGCAGTTATGTGGGAAGAACGTACAGGTATGCCTTGTAATGCTACTCGTGTTGTTATGGATGTTGATAACTTTCATCCAGTAATGTATAAAGAAACTCGTGACGATTGGATAGATTTAATGATAAAAACGCGAGATGAATATAATAGAAGATTAATGTTTCATTAAAAAAATCATATAAAATGAAAATAAACGTGTACATTTGGATTTTTTCGCTGTATAATATACCTATAAAATAAAAAAAGAGGAGTTATTTTATGGCAAAAATGAAAGATTATATAATAGATACAGAAGAACAAATTTGTTCTAGAGTATACGTAAAAGAATTAATAGATCAATCTAATACGTGTGAACAAGCACAAAATATAGCTGTTGATCTTTTAAAAGATATGTCATCTTTTCAACTTGAAATAGTTAGAAATTATATAGCGAGTCTTTGGAACGCTCAAAGAAGGAATGTCGCATGAATACGATATTAGTAGATTGTGATGGTGTTCTTCTTAATTGGAGAGACCCGTTTGATGCTTGGATGATGAGAGAACATGGCGTATATGCAAGAGGCGATGTTAGATTATATGACCAAGCTTTTAGATATGAAATGTCTCGAGAAGAGATAATGCCATATATCTTACAGTTCAATTCGTCGGCTAATATAGGATTTCTTCCTCCATTATACGACTCAGTTAAATACGTAAAAAAGTTACATGAGGAATGCGGTTGCAAATTTATTGTAATTAGTTCATTATCTATGAACCCGCATGCTCAGACATTAAGAACAATGAATTTAAAGAATATCTTTGGAGAACAAGTCTTCGAAGAATTTGTTTATCTCGATACAGGTGCTGATAAAGACGAAGTCTTATCAAAGTATTCTGATTGGTATCAAGGCCATTATTGGATCGAAGATAAAGTTCAAAATGCCATACTTGGCCAAGAATTAGGATTACAATCATTATTAATGAAACATCCTCATGTCAAGATGGAAGATTCTGGTGAAATACCATTAATGTCAAACTGGAAGGACGTATATGAAATTATCTCAGGCTGAAGTTCTTAATTTAAGGTATCAATTTGAAGAAATAACTCAAAATTTTAATATGCCAAATCAATCTGATATAGATACTATCATATGGTTTATAGAAGAAGGTTATAAATCAAATTCTCTTCGTGATGGATTTAATGAAGCAATGGAAATAGCAAAAATAATTCGAGGACAATATGGCAGTAAAAGCAAAAAGATTACAAGAGGGATCGAAATTTAATGATTTAGATATCAATAACGATGGAGTCGTTAGTGATGCTGAAATGGAACATTATCAATTGGCTGAAGAAGTAAAAAGACAAAACAGAAAACAAATGCATCAAAGAAATATGGCATGGGTTGCCTTAGGCTCTATGGTGGGTTTTACTGCTGTTATGTTTACTCCTATTATTCCAGATGAAAGAATACAATTATTGAGTGATATATCAAATTTATTTTACTTAGCACAAGCTGGTATAGTTGGTGCATTTATGGGTTTTGCAGCTTTTGATAAGGGCGGAATGAAAAGTAAATAAAGGAGATTTTAATGGAGCTTAGCTTAGCTGAACTTAGATTAGAACATAATAAGCTAGATAAAAAAGTGGCCAAAATGGAAAGGGAAAGAGATCATACAAGAGACCCTATTCATAAAGAAAAACTAAAACAATTAAAACGAGAAAAGTTAGCATTAAAAGATCAGATCAGTAAATTAGAATATAATTTTGATGAACATTTTGGTGGAGTGGAAACATTTAGATGAGTAATATGACTGGAAACGTAACGCAGCCCGCGGCGGTACTGGTAACTGGAGGATTTGATCCTATCCATAGCGGGCATATAACATATTTTAATAAAGCAAAAAAGCTAGGTGATAAATTTATTATCGGATTAAATTCTGATGAATGGCTCATAAGAAAAAAAGGTAGATTCTTTATGCCATTTGAAGAAAGAAAAGCTATATTAGAAAATATAAAAGATGTAAGAGCTGTTATAGAATTTGATGATAGCGATAATACTGCTAATGCAGCAATTGAATTAGTATTAGAATACGGCAATTCAGTAATCTTTGCTAATGGTGGAGATAGAAATGAAACTAATATCCCAGAATATGATAAATTTTCAAATCACCCATTTGTTAAATTTGCTTGGAACGTAGGTGGTGATAAGAAAAATTCTAGTAGTTGGATATTGAGAGATTGGAAAGAACCAAAAACAGAAAGAGCTTGGGGTTATTATAGAGTACTACATGAATCTGGTAAAGAAGTTAAAGTTAAAGAATTAACAGTTGAACCAGGTAAAAGACTTAGTATGCAAAAACACAAAGAAAGAGCCGAACATTGGTTTGTTTCTGAAGGAAAAGCATCTGTATATACTTTAAATGTTTCTAGTGATATGGAACTTCAGCGAATTTATAATGCTCATGAATCTTTGCATATTGGTCAAGGTGAATGGCATATGTTATCAAATGAAACAGAAAAACCACTTAAAATTATAGAAATACAATATGGTACTAAATGTATAGAAGATGATATTGAAAGAGTTGCAGTAGTAGG
>MDSZ01159358.1_pt1 | contig 10376 bp, 9 predicted proteins | sample 811201 | NCBI WGS metagenome assembly MDSZ01 (sample SAMN05326647, study PRJNA326480) | marine metagenome | isolation source: seawater | place: Indian Ocean: North | collected 2010 | reverse complement strand
TTTGTTTTAGAAAAGTTTTTAGCATCGTGGCAACCTGAAGTAATTTTTTTAATTGATTCAGAAATATGGCCTAATTTAATTCTTTTAGCAAAAAAAAATAAAATTCCTCTAGCATTGATTAATGCAAGAATTACAAAAAAATCTTTTCGAAAATGGATAGCTTTTAAAAATTCTGCGAAAATTATTTTTAAATCATTTGATTTATGTCTTTCATCTAATATCGAGACCACAAAATACCTAAAAGAGTTAGATGCCAAAAGAATTATTTATACAGGCAATCTTAAACTAGCTAATAAAATAAAATTTGAGAAAATCTCTACTATTTACGACAAAATTTTGAAAAATAATTTTTTTTGGGTTGCAGCGAGTACTCATCACACAGAAGAGGATTTTTGTTTAAAAACTCATATATTTTTGAAAAAAAAATTTAATAATTTTAAAACAATTTTAGCTCCAAGACATATTGAAAGAGTGCCAAAATTAGAAAAATTATGTGAAAAATTGGAGTTAAATTATCAAATTCTAGGAAAAAATGAACCTTTGTCAGAAAGCAAGGAAATAATTATAATAAATTCTTACGGAGTGTTGCCAATTTTCTTAAAACATTCAAAAAGTGTTTTCTTAGGTAAATCATTAATCGAAAAATTAAAAGACGATAGCGGTCAGAGTCCAATAGAAGCAGCTCAATTAGGTTGTAAAATATATCATGGTCCATATGTTTACAACTTTGAAGAAATTTATGAAATTCTTAAAGCTAACAAAATTTCTTTTGAGATTAAAAATTACCAAGAACTTTTAGAAAATTTAGAAAAGGATTTTATAAATTTCAGTGAAAAGAAATTAAATACCTCTGTTCTTATGGATAATTTAGGTAAAAAAACTTTAGAGGAAACAATGAAAGGTATAAAGTTAGTTTTAAAACATGAAAATTAAAAAACCTTTTTTTTGGAGTTCTAAAAATCTAATTTCAATAATATTTTTGCCTCTGAGCTTAATTGTTATCTTAATAACAAGTTTCAAAAGAAAATTTATAAAAAAGATTAATTTCAATATTCCTATAATCTGTGTAGGAAATATTTATTTAGGCGGAACTGGTAAAACGCCACTTGCTTTGCTTTTAGCTAGAGAATTAACAAATTTTAAAGTTAAACCTGTAATAATTAGAAAACATTATAAACAACATGAAGATGAAATACTCATGATTAAAAATCAATTTAATGATCTAATTACAGATAATAATAGAATTAAAGCTTTAAAAATTGCCGAAAAAAACGCCAGTGATTTAGTTATTTTAGATGATGGATTTCAAGATATAAAAATAAAAAAAGATTTAAATATTATTTGTTTTAATCAGAAACAGCTTGTAGGTAATGGATATGTCCTTCCTGCTGGACCACTAAGAGAAAGTTTAAATTCACTTTCAGATGCTAATATTTTAATAATAAACGGAAAAAAAGAGGAGAAATTTGAAAAAAAAGTCTTAAGAATAAATAAAGAATTAGATATTTTTTATTCAAAATATGTTCCTCAAAATTTGAAGGACTTTGAGAATAAGCAATTAATTGCCTTAGCAGGTATAGGAAATCCGAATAATTTTTTTGATTTATTATCACAATATAACTTAAAAGTAGTTAAAAAGTTGATTTTTCCTGATCATTATCAATTCGATCAAAAACAAATATTAAGTATTGCCGATGAAGCATCAAAGAATAATTTGCAGATTATAATGACTGAAAAAGATTATTTCAAAGTTAAAAAATATTCATTTAGTGATAAATTTCAATTCTTAAAGGTAAACTTAGAAATTGAAAATAAAGATAAATTAATTAAAAAAATCTTGAGTACATATGAAAACTTTTAAATATCTTTTTCAATCTATAATAATATATTTTTTTTTTATAATAGGAAAAGCTTTTGGTATAAATTACAGTAGGAAAATTTTTGCTTTTATATTTCAAAATTTAGCTCCTTTTTTTAAATCAAAAAAAATAATACAAAAGAATTTAGATATTTTTGATAATAAAATTAATGATGAGGAAAAAAATAAAATTATTTCAAGTATGTGGAGAAATTATGGTTTGACATTCATTGAATATATTTTTTTGAATCATTTTAGAAACAGCGACTCTCATATAGAAATAGTTGGTGAAGAAAATCTTAAAAATGTTCTTGAAAAAAATAAAACTGCAATATTTGTATCAGGTCATTTTGCTAATTATGAATTAATGTCAATGGAAATCACAAAAAAAAATATAAAATTAGCTACTATTTATAGACCTCTAAATAATTATTTTCTTAATCCATTTATGGAATATCTGAGAAAAAAATATGTATGCAAAAATCAAATTAAAAAAGGAATTAATGGAGTAAGGGAGGCAATAGAATTTATAAAGGAAGGGACAAGCATAGCTATGATGATTGACCAAAGAGTCAGCGAGGGACAAAAAGTGAATTTTTTTGGAAAACCTGCATCAACAACCACACTTCCTGCTCAGCTAGCAATCAAATATAAATTGCCAATTATACCTGTTTTTATCGAAAGAATAGAAGACGCTAAATTTAAAGTTGAATTTTTTGATGAAATAAATGTTGATAATTTAAAAGATAAAGAAGATCTTACAAAAAATTTGAATGAAATTTTAGAGCAGATGATCGTTAAAAATCCGTATCAATGGATATGGACACATAATAGATGGAAATAAATTTTCAACCGTTCAGCTCTTTATATCTTTTGTTTGCCTCGATAGCGGAAAAATAAGCTTCCTGCAAATCAACGTTCCAATAAGTTAAATCCTTTATCATTATTTCCCTTCCTGAAACAGCACAGACAACATAATCACCGTTTTCTACAATATCAAAAGAATTGTGTTTAAAAATAACTTTAGCTTTTTTTTTCTTCATCTATAATTTATACAATATATCATTATTCATGAATATTGCATTAATTGGTAGTGGCGGACGAGAACACGCATTATGTCAGAAAATATTTGATTCAAATCTTCCAAAAAAAATATTTTGTATACCGGGTAATGCAGGTACCTCTAAAATAGCAGAAAACTTAAATGAGGATATATTAAATTTTGATCGTATATACAAAATTATAAAAACTAAAAAAATCAAGTTAGTGATTATAGGCCCAGAGGAACCACTGGTAAAAGGTCTAGCAAATTTTTTATCTAAACGAAAAATCAAAGTTTTTGGACCAAATAAATTTGCGGCAAAGTTAGAGGGTTCCAAAGCATTTATGAAAAAACTTTGTGAAGCAAATAAAATACCAACAGCAAAATTTAAAATATGCAGTAAAAAAACTCAAGTATTAGAATTTTTAAAGATCAGTAATTTGCCCCTTGTGGTTAAAGCAGATGGGTTAGCAGCTGGAAAAGGGGTTTCTATTTGCAAAACAAGAATGCAAGTAATTAAATCTTCAAATGAAATATTCGATGGAAAATTTAAATCCTCCACAAAAGTTGTGCTGGAGGAGTTTTTAAAGGGGGAAGAAGCAAGCTATTTTTTAATTGTTGATAAAAATAGTTTTAAATTTTTTGGAAGCGCTCAAGATCACAAACGAGTTGGTGAGAAGGATACTGGACCAAATACAGGTGGTATGGGTGCATTTTCTCCCGCTCCTATAATTGATAATAAAATGGAGAAAAAAATTATAAATAAAATAGTAATACCTACTCTTTTAGCTCTTAGACGAAAAAAAGAGAATTATACTGGTTTTTTATACGTGGGATTAATGATTAAGAAAAATGAACCATACTTGATTGAATATAATGTACGAATGGGGGATCCAGAATGTCAAGTTATTTTACCAAGACTAAAGTCTGATATTTTAAAAATTATAATCGACTCAACTAATAATGAATTAAAAAAAACTAAGATTACTTGGAAAAAAGAGAAAAGCATGACAGTAGTTCTTTGCTCAAAAGGTTACCCTGGCAACTATAAGAAAAATAAAAAAATCAATAATTTGGAGAAAGTAATCTTAAAAAAAAATGAATATATTTTTCACGCAGGAACAAAAATAAAGAATAAATTTCTTATATCAAACGGTGGAAGAGTATTAAATATTGTTTCAACTGGTAAAAATTTTAAAAAGATAAGGAGAAATATTTTTAAGATCATAAAAAAAATCAATTGGAAATATGGTTTTTTTAGACGAGACATTGGTTGGAAAGTGATTAATAAAAGATGAGAATTATAGGTGGAAAATTTAAAGGTAAATCAATAGAGTTCCTCAAATCAAATATTACTCGTCCGCTAAAAGACTCGGTCAAAGAGAGTATTTTCAATATTATAATGCACTCAAGAAAAATTCAAATCGGCTTGGAAAATTCAGAGGTAATTGACCTCTATTCTGGGGTGGGATCTTTTGGTTTAGAATGTATTTCTCGAGGAGCAAAAAAAGTAACTTTTGTTGAGAGAGATAAAGCAGCTTTTCAAATTCTAGAAAGAAATTTAGCTAAATTATCATTAAAAAATGACTTTAAAGTTTTTAATGAAAAAATTGAAATTTTTTTTTCAAGAAATTTAAAAGATAAATATTCTCTCTTTTTTTTTGACCCACCGTTTTTAGACGAAAGTTTTTTTAATTTATTCAAAAAAATAAAAGAGAGAAAAATTTTTAAAAAGGATCACTTGGTAATTCTTCACAGAGAAAAAAATTCTAATGACGATTTAAATAAGTTTATTGAATCTTTTATGATTAAAAAATATGGCAGATCAAAAATTATTTTTGGAAATTTTATTTAAGAAATTTTTTTGTAAAAACTTTAATTTTTTCAACCGCAGGTTGGTTGAACGGATCCAAGCCTGATAATTTACCAATTATGGCTGTTTCTAAAAAAAAATACGTAAATAAACTAGATATTGCCTCTTCATTAATTTTTTTTATGTTCAGTTCTCTAAATGGTATTTTTTTTGAATTTAAGGCTTTAATCAAAGAATTTTTTTGAGCTTTTTTTATTATTTTTAAACTTTTATTATTTAAGAAACTTAAATGGTTACTGATTTTTTTTATTTGTATTTTTTTGTTTGATTTTTCATTAACACTAAAAATATAAAATATCTTATCTTTTGGGCCATCCATATATAATTGGAGTAAACTGTGATGGTCTTTAGGTGCATTTGAGATTATAGGGAAAAACCCAAATCCTTTTTTTCCCAAACTTTCTGCTATAAGTTGTTGAGACCAAAACAAAAATTTTTCTAATCTAGGCGAATAATTTAAGAAAACAAGGTTTGACTTTTTTTTACTCTTAAGTGTTTGCATTAATTTTAAAGTATTTTCTTTTAAATAAGCTCTGTTTTTCCCATATAAAAATTTAGATGTGTTTTTTCTTAAATAAGAAATATTAACTCCCATTAAATAAGCAGGTATGATACCTGTCTCGGACAATACTGAATATCGGCCTCCAATATAATTTTTATGTTCGATGTAATATAAATTATATTTTTTTGATATATTATATAAAAAATTATTTTTTTTTTCAGATATAATTATAATATTTTTAGCTTTTCTTTTTAAAACATTTAAATACAAAAAATTTGAGACTGTTTCTATTGTATTGCCTGACTTTGAAATTACTATAAATAAAGTGTGTTTAAACTCCTTTTTTTTCTTAAAATTAATTATTTTATTTTCATCAATGTCATCAAAAAAAAATATTTTTTTTTTTAATTTCTCTTTCAAGAAGTATTGAATAGCCTCTGAACCCAATATAGATCCGCCCATGCCGATAACAGCTATATTTTTAAATTTTTTAAATTTTTTAAGATCTCTTAATTTAAAATTAAAGTTATATTTAGTACTGAGAATGTTAAATATATTATTCTGCTCATTTAAACCCTTTAAAATTTTTTTTGTAATGTTATCAAAAGACTTAGAAAAAGTTTTTTTGGTAGTCTTTTTTAGAAAGATATTCTTTATTGATGTTTTGTAAATTAGATCGTTATTAATCACTTTTTATTTTATTAAGTATTGATTTTTCAACATTAGTATCTTTCCCAGGATTCCCAGAATTTTCTTTTGTAACATTTAAGATTTTTTTAATTTTTTCTTCTTCGTCAAATTTTTTAGACTCTTTTGATCCAGGAGTTGGTACGTCTTTAAAGTCAGGGGGTAGAATAAGAGGGTCTCTTTTTTTTACTAAAAATTCATCAGTTGTTTTAATTTTTTCATTTTTTAAAACTTTTCCTGCTTCATCAAAAGAAGCGCAAGACAATAAAAAATTCAAGATAATAAAAGATAGAAATAATTTATTTTTTTTATACATTTTTTATAAAAAGGCTTTTTAAAATGAACAAAATAACTCCAACAGTAATAAATATATCAGCAATGTTAAAAGTAAACCAATGAAAATTATTGTAATGCAAATCAATAAAATCTGGAACTGCTTTGTAGAATATTCTGTTATAAAAATTGCCCAAAGCCCCGCCAATAATGATTGAGAGGTTAATTTTGTCAAAATTATCAGATTTTATGACAAGGTACAGTAAATAAAATATAACCAAAGTAATTAAAACTGAAATTGTATTATATATTAAATTCGACTCTGAACTAAATAAACCAAAACCTATTCCAGTATTCCAGGTCAGATCAAAATTTACAAAATTGTTTATATAAAAAGTATTTTCGCTAAAATTTTTTAGTACATAGTTTTTGGAAAAAAAATCCAGAAAAAAAATTATAAAAATTATTAAAATTGAAATAAAATTCTCTTTTGTGATAATTAAATTTCTTATTTCTTTCACCTTAAGCAGATTAATTTCCTCCTATCAAATTCGAACATCTTTCACATTGATTTTCTAAAATTTTCCAACATCTTTCGCATTTTTTTCCCTTAACTTTATAAACTTCAATTTTAATTTCATCTTTATTTGAAAGTTTTTTTTCCGCTTTTGAGACTATGAAATACTCCGCTAAGTCTAATTTATTCAGCAGTTCAAAATTTTCTTTTTTTAAAGTAAGTTTAATCCCTGCTTCTAAACTAGAGCCAATTTCTTTACTTGCCCTTTTTTCTTCTATTGCAATATTCGCCTCTTGTTTTATTTTAAATAAACTGTTCCACTTTTTATTAAGTGAATCATTTTTCCATTTTTTAGGTATGTTCACAAAATTGGATTCATGAATACTATCATCGTTGCTTTTAATTAAATGATATATCTCTTCCGTGGTAAAAACCAATATTGGTGCATACCACTTTAATAAGCTCTCCAGGATAATATTTAAAACAATTACACAATTTCTTCTTTTTTTTGAATTAAGGTCATCGCAATAAAGAACATCTTTTCTAATATCAAAATAAAAAGAAGATAAATCAAGGGTGCAAAAATTTAACAACTCTTTGTATAGTTTATGAAAGTTATAAGTTTTCAAATTTTCAGTGACTGAGCTACCAATTACTGACAGTCGATGTAATATGTATTGCTCTAGCTCATCAAATTCATTTAATTGAATTTTATCAAAATTTTGTTTTTCAAATTTATCTTTTAAATTTCCTAACATGAACCTAAAAGTGTTTCGAATTTTTCTATACGACTCTGCATGTTGTAAAAGAATATTTTTATCAATTCTTAAATCCTCTGCATAATCAGATGCAGCAGCCCAAACTCTAAGGATATCTGCTCCATAATTTTTCAAAATCTCTTCAGGTGAGATTACATTTCCCATTGATTTAGACATTTTCATCCCTTTTCCATCTACTACAAAACCATGTGAGAGAATGCTTTTAAAAGGAGCTCTACCTCTTGTTCCGCATGATTCTAACAAAGATGAATGAAACCAACCCCTGTGCTGGTCAGACCCCTCTAGATACATATCTGCAGGCCATTTTAAATCTTTTCTCTTTTCTAAAACAAAACTGTGAGTAGAACCGCTATCGAACCAAACTTCAACAATATCGTTTAGTTTCTCATAGTCCTGAGAGTCGTAATCATCACCTAAAAATAATTTTGGATCATCTGTGAACCAACAATCTGAGCCCTGTTTTTCATATATAGAAGCAATTCTGTCTATTACTTTCTGGTCTTTTAAAGGTTCCTTGGTTTTTTTATTAATAAAAATTGGCAACGGAACACCCCATACTCTCTGTCTAGAAACGCACCAGTCTGGCCTACCTTCTATCATTGATAATAATCTATCTTTACCTTTATTCGGATAAAAAGAAGTCTCATTGATTGATTTTATAGCTTTCTTTCTTAAATCATTAGTTTCCATAGAAATAAACCATTGTGGTGTTGCTCTGTATATTAGCGGAGCTTTTGATCTCCAAGAATGCGGGTAACTGTGATTTAATTTGTCATTTTTTAATAGTTGGTTCTGTTCTTTTAGTTTTTCTATTACAATTGAATCGGCTTTGAAAATATGAGTATTATGAAAAACAGGTATTTCTTGAGTATAAAGCCCTGCATTATCAACTGTGTATTTAGATGGAATATTATTTTTTAAACACAAATTAAAATCGTCAGGACCGTGACTTGGAGCACAGTGTACAATACCAGTTCCTTGATCAAGATTAACAAATTGGGCATCAAGCATCGGAACGTCGTGATCAAATTTCATTTTAACAAAAGGGTGATAGCAGATAGTTTTTTTGAATGCTGAGCCTTTGAAAGTTTTCAATTCTTTATAATTTTTTAAGCCGCAAGCCTCAGTTATTTCTTTTATCAAATTTTTAGCCACAACTATTTTCTTTCCTGTAAAGTGCTCAAGATTATCAATTTCCAATATTGAGTAGTCTAAGCTGCTATTAAATGCTAGAGCCCTGTTAGCTGGAATAGTCCATGGCGTCGTGGTCCAAATTATAATATTAGTATCTTTTAAATATTCTTGATCTGTTTTTTTTACTTTAAATCCTACATAAATAGTGTTTGAAGTATGGTCCAAATATTCAACTTCGGCGTCTGCCAAGGCTGTTTTTTCAACTGTAGACCATAAGACTGGTTTAAAGCCTTGATATAAACTTCCGTCTAAAAGGAACTTTCCTAACTCTCTTACTATTTGTGCCTCTGCCTCATAGCTCATTGTTGAATAATAATTTTCAAAATCGCCAACTACACCTAATCTCTTGAATTCTTTTATATGAACATCTATCCAGCTTTTAGCAAATTCTCTACATTCCTGTCTGAAATCTTTGATTGGGACTTCATCTTTATTCTTTTTCTTTTTTTTATATTGCTCTTCAATTTTCCACTCTATTGGCAATCCATGACAATCCCAACCAGGTACGTAAACAGAGTCTTTGCCATTCATTTGATGAAAGCGAGTAATCATATCTTTTAAAATTTTATTTAAAGCAGTTCCCATATGTATATGTCCATTTGCATAAGGCGGGCCATCATGTAAGACGAACTTTTCTTTTCCCTTAGATTTTTTTCTTAGTTTTTCAAAAATTTTATTTTTTTCCCAATTTTTTAAAATCTCAGGTTCTTTGGTAGGCAAACTTGCTTTCATTGAAAAAGCTGTCTTGGGCAATTGTAAAGTATCTTTTAACATTATCTTTTAGCTTTTTTTACGTCAATTTTTATTTGTTTTTTCAAATGATCTAAGTTTCTAAATTTTTTTTCTGGTCTTATGAATTTTTTAAAACTCACACTAATTACTTTATTATATAAATTTTTATTAATTCCAAATATATTTGTTTCTAATAACAATCTTTCACCTTTAAAAGTAGGCCTGTAACCAATATTAGCAATACCATTCTTGTCAAATTTAGTAGTTTTTACCTTTACTGAGTAGACACCTAATTTTGGGACAACATAATTATCTATTTTTAAATTACAGGTTGGAAAACCCATTTTGCGTCCCCTTTTATGGCCTCTTATAACTTTTCCTTCAATACTCCAATTTCTGTTCAATAATTTATTTACCTCTATGATTTTGCCTTGTCTAATTTTTTTTCTTACCAAAGTTGATGAAATTATTTTTTGGTTTTTGAAATACGGTTTTGTAATTAAATTTTTATAATTAAATTTTTTTTCAAATTTTTTAAGAGTATTGATATTGCCTTTTCTTTTATTTCCAAATTTGAAGTTTTTACTTACATACAAATATTTGCACTTTGTTTTTTTAAAAATTATTTTTTCAATAAATTTTTCTGCTGTTAGTCTTGAAAATTTTTTTGTAAACTTTATAATTATTAAAAAATCAATTTTTAATTTTTTAAATTGTGATTTTTTTTGCTCAAGAGAATTAATTCTATGATTTTCAATAATTTTATTAAAAAACATTACCGGCATAGGCTCAAATGTCATTACTCCAAAAGGTAGGTTATTTCTTTTTGCTTTACTTTTGGCTTCTTTAATTACCTTTTGATGACCTAAATGAATTCCATCGAAATTCCCAATTGCAAGAACACCGTTGCAATGTTTTT
>MDSZ01038917.1_pt1 | contig 10376 bp, 11 predicted proteins | sample 811201 | NCBI WGS metagenome assembly MDSZ01 (sample SAMN05326647, study PRJNA326480) | marine metagenome | isolation source: seawater | place: Indian Ocean: North | collected 2010 | reverse complement strand
GGTGCTGTCTTCAGAAGATTGTGGGTCAGAATCCAAAAGCGAACCATAAACTTCATCTGTTGATATTTGAATATATTTAAAATTATCTTTTTTAGATTGTTCTAATTTATTAAAAAAATCTAAAGAAGCTTTTAGTAAGGTGTGAGTTCCAATAATGTTAGTTGATATAAATTCATTAGAATCAACTATAGACCTGTCAACATGAGATTCAGCAGCAAAGTTAATTACAGCTTGAGGCTGGTATTTTTTCAAAAGGGAGGAAATTAGGGAAAAGTCTTCGATAGAGCCTTTCTCGAAAAAGTAATTTTTGTTGTCTCTAATTGAATCTAAATTTTTTTGATTTGCGGCATAGGTAAGATTATCTAAATTCACTATAGGCAGGTCATTTTTTTGAAGCCACTTGATAATAAAGTTAGCCCCTATAAAACCACATCCGCCAGTAACTATAATCATCTTTAATTCTCGTTAAGACCGCTCAAGACACCTTGATAGAAGGCAAAATACTTATATCTTTTTCTTTTAGAAAATAACATTTGCAAAGAAAGTAATTGGATTAATGCTAAAAATAAGCATTTGAAACGATAATTTTTAATCATATGTTTTTTCATAGCATAAACCCTTGATCTGCCCATGTGAAACCCTTTTAGCTTTGCAATCTCGGGGCTCCTTGAAGATGAATTGCCTCCAATGTGAATGATAGAGATATCAGGACTATAAATTAAAGGGCCAATTTCACTTTTAAGCCTTAAAGATAAGTCATCATCTTCATGGTAAAGAAAAATTTTTTCATCAAAGCCTCCAACTTTTTTAAAAATATCTTTTTTAACGAAAATAGCTGCTCCTCCCATTACTGGGATTTCACTAATTTCACTTGGAGGAGTTTTTAACCATTTATTTTTGTCTAGTAAAATTGACCGACGTTTAAAGCTCTCTGAATTTTTTTTATTTAATATTTTTGGAGTTAAAGCAGAAGCTTCAGGCATCTTTTCGGATAATTTCAAAAGCTTAATGACAGTATTATTTTCAAAAACGGTATCAGGGTTAACAATAAAAATATAATCTTTGTTTGCAGCTTTCACCCCAATATTACATGCTGAACCAAAACCTTTATTTTCAGAATTTAAAATTTCAGAAAAATTTCTTATCTCTTTTATTTTTTTAGGTAAAGGAGAATCGTTATTTACAATAATTGTTTCGCATTCTAGGGGAATTGATGGTAATAAATTTAAAAGTGCTTCTTCACTTTTAAAACTTACAGTTACTATTGATACATTTGAACAATCAAGCACAAGTAAGTTTAGAATAAATAAGGAATCAGCCTGAACTTAACTTTTTTTGAATATTCTTCGTATCCATCGAGATCTTTTAGAAGAGTTTTTTCTTCTATCCTAATTCTAAAGCTCAAAGCGATTGCCAAAAAAATTAAACTCAATATTAGAGAAAGATAAGTTCCTAACCAAATATTTGCTCCAATTATTAAAATAATAAACCCTGTATACATAGGATGTCTAACAAAAGAATAAATGCCATTATCTATAACCCTTTGGCCCCTATCTTCTTGAATACTAACTGTAGTTTCTGCAAATTCATTTGCAATCATAGATGCCATAGCCAAAAGGATGCCTAGAACATAAATAGCAAGTCCAATATTTTTTGTTATTCCTTCAAATGATGAAGAGAAATCTAGGTGAAAAATATCTATTGGCGCCAAACTAAAGCCTAAGATTAATGCAGAAAACATCAAAGCAGTTGCAAGCTTATCTTCTTGAGGCTGAGCCTCCGAGTCATAATTCATTCTGGCTTCTATGCTCGCGGGCTTATAAATAACAAGATAAGTGGAAGCTATGCAGGCTATAGAGAAATGAACACATAGAAGTAAAAATGCATCATTCCAATTCAAGGTAAGTGCAGGTAGGTATAAGAAAGTAGCTATAAGGAAAGTTTGAAAAAGCACTCCAAAAAAAGTTTTTATAAATAACATTGTATTTCGATCTTTTAACTTAACATCCTGAGCTTAAGTAATTTGAATGATCATATTCAAAATTAATCTTTTTTGGATCAAACTTTACTCTATAAATTTTTTCAGAAAAATTGACTATCTCAACCTTACTTTCTTTTATTTCAAATTTAATCCTTTTGTTTTTTAAGTAATTTTCCCAGCAGTTTTTTTTTATGGGTGATTTATCATGAAATGCTAGGTAAGCATTTTCTACGATTATTTTATTTGCTTCAGCTTTTGCTTGAGATTCTGGAAATGCAAAATTTTTGTCAATCTTGAATTCAAAACTATATTCTGTAACTAAATTGAAAGAAGAAAAAAAAAGAAAAAAACTAAAAATCTTCTTCGTCATCTCCTGAAGAGCCTCCTCCGGTCATGCCAGTTTCTTCTGACCAAGAACTGCCTGAAGATTTATTTGATGAAGATGAAGAATCTGTTTTTTTCATTTTCTTCGCTAAATTTGAATCTGAAGGAGTCCAAGTCAAAATTACACCAGCTACTGGCTTCTTGGTGATTGGGTGTGCCGGAATAGCCCAAGTTCCATACTGCCTTACTCCTGAAACCTTAAGCTTTGAGCTAGCTGCAATTCTTTCTTGAGTGTTCCTTTCCGAATAGTAATCCTTCATATCACTATCTTTAAACCCAGTTTCAATTTCGACTTCTTCTAATTTGCTTTTAACATCAACATTTTCTTTACTAAGCTGGGCTATTTGTGCCTCAGCTTTTAGTTTTGCAACTCTCATGGCATTTTGAAGCGCAGTCGGGTCAGACCTCATTGCTGAAGCTTGACCATAACTGATTATGCCTATCTCACCATTTTCATTTCTTGCTATGTAAGCTCCAAATCTGGAAAGTAATTTAGTTATACCCTCTTTAGATTTGTGACTAGGAATTCTTTTCGAATATGGCTTACCCGGTTTTAAGTTCTTAAGAATTTTAAAATCTCCAGTCGCTAAGGCATCTGCCTGTTTTGAAGTATTTTCCGACCACCCTGATACTGCACAAACTCCAGTTTGTGAAAGTCCAGCATATGTTGTTTTCATTCCTCTTATTTGGGCTTGAGCTGAAGTATTAACAGTTTGTTGAAAACTACTTTGATCGGTTATATTGTCCAGTTCTTTCTGAAGTTCATCAGCATCCAATTGATCATTTTCTAATTTATTCTTCGTTTCATCGCTCATCATAGAGTCTAATCTCTGATGCATAATAAGTTGAGCTTTTTCAAGTAAAGACATTTCGCCTTTATCATTTTTAGTTTTATTCTCTGATAGCAAATCTTGGGGTTTCTCGCCTTCTGAATACTTTTCAACCATAGAGGTTTTTAAATCATTTGTTACTTCCTTTCCCCAATATTCAGCAAGTTCTTTTTTTGCTTGCAAAGCAGCAGATGTATAGGCATTTTGAATTGAATCTATATATCTTGGGCTGTTTTTTGGTGCTTTGATACCAGAAAAACCTACAGCAAAGTAAACTTCCTTACCTCCCTTCAAGGTATTAAGACCTGCTGACCAACCTTTGTTGCTTAAATAGTCATCGCACATTTGAGAAGGTAATGACAATACTTCTATTTCGAAGCCGCTTTCTTCCTCATTATCTATTTCTTGAGCGCTAATAAAAGAGGCAAAAAAAGTTAGTATTAAAAATAACTTTAAAAAATGGGGTAATTTATTCATAGTTTTTCTCTTTGGTTAATATAAATCTTCAAAATCCTTTTTTATTTGATTTCTTATTTCTTTAGTCTTTTTTTGTAAAGCTTTTTTCTTATTTGAATTATTCAGTCTTAATATGTACATTTTAGGCTTAAAATTCATTGAAAGGTCTAAATTTGTATCAGTTAAGGTAGCTTTACCTCGTGATTGTTTTGGAGAAACTTGGGTAATTTCGACTGTTCCTATTTTAGTTTCTCTCTTACCCAAAGATTCTTTTGTATAGGAGTCCTTAATTTTTTCGCCTAATTGCATTAAATCAAATACTTGGCCTACTGAAACAACATCTCCTCCAGTATTTAGGTCAACCATAATTTTTTCGGTAACTCCTGTAACTTGAATTGGATAAATTGCATTTAAAACAGTAAACCCTACTCTTGCTCCTACTTTTTTTGAGATTGTAAAAATATCACTACTTAGACTCAAGCCTAGATCTTTGGGGTTCATCCTCATAGAAGAAGAAAACTTAATTTGACCTGTTGCGGTATCTATTATTCTTATATTAGTTGCAATATTTCCAGCTAAATATTCAATTACTCGGTCAGAGGTTTTCATTTTCCTTTGAGCTTTTTGAAGCCTAATAGAGTTAAGATTCCCTACTAGAATCATGTCCGCAAATAATTCTTGTCCCAACTTAGCAAGTTCTTTAATCGGCATATTTTCTGAAGTTTTAAGGGTATTTCTTTCTTCTTCAGCAAATCCTTGAAAAGATCTATCCAATACAGTGAATTTTCTGCTCTGAACAAGGAAATTAGAAATTGCACTTGAGACTTCGTAAGCAACGACATCTGGATTTAATTGGCCTTCTGAGGTTGAACAGCATCCTTGCCTGCCTATTAAGTCAATTACGGCAATTCTCTTTCGATTTGCGGACTTTGATGTTTTAAATCTTGATATTTGGGCAGATATTTCGGCAACCCACATTCCTGTAGCTTCATCTTTTGCATTTGAAATTATTGAGTAACTTTCTACTACTCCTTTGGTTTTAGATTTAATCGATTCTTTAAAGTCTCTGCTTGAAAGATAGTCTGAATCCTCATTCTTTGTCGTACTTTTCTCTGTGGTTGTGAGTAATGTATCTGAGTCAATGGACCTGCCATTCACTTGACCAATGGCCTGAGTCAATGCTGAATTTAAAGCCGACTCAGGACCATCTCCATATCCCTTTGCATTAACCGATACAGTTTCTAATTGTGCATAGGCTGAGCCTATAAAGGAAAGAACAAAAAATATTTTTAGTACATTTCGTAGGAACATTTATAAAACTACATGCTAGGGATACCGTCAGCTGCTCCAGCTTTTTTTGCATCTTTTTGTACTTTTTTCATATCTATTTTATTTGCCTTAGCAAATCCAAAAAGCTTTTTGGACGATGCTCCCATTTTTTTAAAAAGATCGGGAACTTGTTTCCCGGTTTTCATTCCTAAATCAAATTGTTTTTTTATTTTAATGATTTGCATAGGATTTTTAATACTTTTAATTTCATCAGCTGAAGCTTTTAAAAATTCTGGAGCAACTTTTGCCATTTTAATCATCGAAGCCATTCCTACTGCATAAGGAAGCAATCCATCAGCTAAATCTTTCTTACCTTCGTCACCCAGTTCTTTTCCGGAATCAATAAAAGATTGCATTTTTTTATCTGCCTCACCACTTGCTTTGATTTTTGCTCCAAGTTTCTTATCATTCTCTGAAGGCTCTTCAACAAGATTGAGTAATTTTTTTGCTTCTGCATCTAGTCCAATTGCACTCATAAACTTTGCATCAGCCTTTAAAAAAGAATTCATTGCGACACTCATTCCTAATATCAACTCTCCTTGAAGTTTTAGTGCATCTCCTCCAGATGAATCTCCTCCGCCGCCCCCTAACATGCCACCAAGGCCGCCTAGTTGTGCATGGCTTAAAGACGACATCAATATTGCAGACGCCAAAAATAAAGATTTAAATAAAGTTTTCATTTTTTTCTCCTAAATTTAAGTTTTTCTACATTTTTTATCACACAAAATTTTATATTTGTGTAAATAAACCCTCTATCGCTGTTTTGGCTGCTTTCTTCAAAGCAACCGATTGTGCCTCTTCTCGCGTTTCTGCTACTGCGTTATAAGATTCGTTTGCAGTTGCTAAAACAAAGTTTCCATCCATAGTTGCTTCGTAAAGCTCGATATTTACTATTGCGGTTACTCTAGGCAAGCCAGACTGTTTGTCTTCTCTAGCTTCACTAAGGTCTATAGAGCCTAAAACAATGTATTGGTAGGCTCCGATATCCATGGAAAAATTTTCTAAGTTAGCTAAAGTGTAAGGAGAATAATTCCCTTCTTGAATAAACTCATCTCTAAGCGTATTTAAAAAACTTGCATCTACGCCCATTCTTTCAGATCTTGCTACCATGTTTGAAGGAAAAGTTGCCCTCATTTTAAATCTTCTTAGAGCTCTGGTTGCAGAGGCTTGAGCATCTTGCTGATTTCCCATCTTGTAAAGATTTCTCGAAGCAGTTGTACTACCACCTTTAATTTTTGCTGTTTTTGATACAGATCTTTCTGTAATTGAAGCAGAACTTTCATTAACGTCACTTACTTCGTCGCCCTCAAAGCTAGATATAGTTTCGCTAACATCTGCTCTTTTTGCATCTATTGTTTTAGATACAACTCTTGGGTATAAAAGAATAAGAGTTGTTTTGCCTGCTAAGGCTCCTTGTCTTGAAGTATTTCCAGTGGCTTTTGTTAAAAAACGTTTAAAAGCTCTATCATCGACAGTTAGCCTTACAATCAGTTCGTATGTTTTGCTTGATTTATCACACTCCTGATTGAGAACGGACATATCTAAAATAAAATCATCAAGATTTTCTAAAATTTCATCTTCATTATCGTCATAAGTATCTATAACGTCGTCTTCTTGTTTGCTTACAAACCTTTTCCACGCTTTTTTCTTTGCTTTTTCCATTGTTGCTTCATGTAAGCCTTTGTCACGAGGTTTATTCTTACTACAACCTTTTGAAAAAGAATTAAAACCCGTTCCTTTTACTACAACTTCTGTACTTGCGTAAGAAGGAAAAAATCCTATGCTCAGCATGCTCAAAGAAAGGAAAAAAATTTTTATTTTATTTTTCATAACCTACCTTGTTTAAAATTATTTTTGCAAAGTTCCTGAAATCTTTTGATGATATCTCTGAACTTTCTTTCATCCATTTTTTATTTTGTTTAATCAAATTTTGACTTACTTCTCTCATACCAACCTCAGCAGTTTCATCAAAATAATCCCAATCGTTTATTATGTCAGTTTTATTATATTGTTTTGAGGTACTTTGAGTGAAAGGCATGGTTGCTAAGTTTTTTATGTCTTCTGGACCATCTCCGAGAACTACTCCAAATTTTATTCCTGAATATACTGACCAAATGCTTCCCTTTTGTGTTTGGGTTTCACCTACATCAGCTTTTCTAAAGCCTCTCAAAACATAATCAAAGCCATAGCTGAGTTCAGGTTTTTTTAGGTTTAAAGCTTCGGCAGAATTTGAAAAAGTAGTTCCAATATTTAAAGTTAATCCTTCTCCTTCATAGAAAGGGACAATAGGGATTTTAAGATCTTGACTTAACCACTTAGAAAATTCAGCGCCCAACCATTCCTTCAGCTCTTTAGAGTTTAATCTACTGTTCAAGACAAAGTCTTGATGAGGTGAAAAATCACCCGTGCCTATAAGTTGATTATTAGCATAATCTGATATGTTAACTTGCCTTACTCCAATAGGTTGATTTCCGTTAGCAAATACATTTTTTAGATTAAGAATCTTGGTAATTTGTTCTTCTAACATACCTTCTAGGCTCAAATTTGAAGCAGAATAATTATTTACAAAATCTTTACCTACACCCTCCCTGGCGAAATCAGATCCCCAAAGAATATCTGCAAACCTTGCTTTATGAAGGTTTAAATCAACAGATGAATTTTTACATTGGCTTTTATCATCTTCGTCAATAAATGTTTTTTTTGTTGTGCTAGGAAAAGCTTTTAATATTTTTTTGTCATTAATTGAGTAAAGCACAACTTGAGAACCAAGAAGATAGGTTCTGTAACACAAATGTGAACCATTTAAAGGATTCTTACCTCGGTAGTTAGAAAAAATTTTTTCTGAAGTTATTGCAAGAAGTGAGCTGTTAAGTCCTTCATCACTTGAACGGTTTTCTGAACCACCAATGATTATATTTTCGTTTGAAGAAAATTTTTCTGAAATCAATTTTGCCAGCTTTAAATCCTTTTCTAAAGCAGTAAGACTAGGATAAATAGAAGAAGTTTTGCCAGAATCTACAAAATAACCTATTCCGCTCCAAATAACAGGATCTGGATTTGCAAAAAAAAAGCTGCTGAAAACTAAAAATAAGGTTCCTAAAAATTTCCCCATAGGACTATCTATATAATCAAATAATCACGAAAAGAACAATATCTAGTTATGTTTTTTTAAAAATTTATAAATAGCAGATTGAAAAATATCGTTTTTATCTCCTGCAACCATATGTGAAGCATTTTTTATTTCTTCAAATTCTGCATGGTCCACAATATTTAAGAAAAAGTTTTTATCTTCTTCAGTTAATACATCGCTAAGCGCTCCCCTAATTAAAAGAGTTGGTTTTTTAACATTATTTGCTGCCACCTCAAGAGGCTTAAAATATTCTTCATTATTTTTTCTGTCTCTTCCTTCTAAAAATTTTGGATCCCAATGCCAATAAAACCTATCATCTTCCTTTTTTCTTAAATTTTTATTAAGGCCTGATAAATCTTTTGGTTTTTCACGATGAGGTAAGAATTTAGAAATATATGACGCTGCTTCTTCTAAAGATTTAAATCCCTTACTTGCAGAACCCATAAAATTTAAAATCTTTTCTGAGCCTTCTTGATTTGGGTAGACCCCAATATCAACCATAGTCAAAGTTTTGCAAAGGTTAGATGATCTCTCGTCACCAGCTAGAAGAAGCGAGGTCATCCCGCCTAAAGATGCTCCAACCAAATTTGCAGGCCTATTTGTATTCTTGAGAATGGATTCTAAATCTTTTTTATGATCCAAAATTGTGTATTTTCCTTCTTGAGACCAAAAACTATCCCCATGCCCTCTCAAATCATAAGTAATTACAAAAAACCCTTTTTCAGAAATATTTTTTGCCGCCTTATCCCAAGCAAATCGTGTTTGCCCTCCCCCGTGCAAAAAAACTACTAAGGGATCAGATTCTTTTCCAAAAATAGATGCAGCAATGTCACTGCCTTCATGATTCTTAAAAATTTTATACATCTAAACTCTAAATCCATTCAGTAACGTATTCAGAAGTATCCATTTCTGGAATTTTTTTTTGTTTTCCTGTTGCTGTTCCAACATAGAGATAGCCGATTACTTTTTGATTATCATCAAGTTCAAGATATTTTGAAATCTTTTCATTTAAAGCAAATACTCCGGTTCTCCACATACCAGCGTAGTCAAGTGCATTTAAAGCAAGTAATATATTCTGTGCTGCTGCTGCAGTTGAAAGCATTTGTTCTGTTTCAGGAACTTTTGGATGACTCTTTATTTCGGAAATTAAGATAACAATCATCGGTGCGCGATAAGGTGCATCTTTATATCTTTGTAAATTCTCCTCTGTTAGGTTTTCAATATTTTCCTTTGCATAATCTATAAAAATAGATGAAAGTTTTTCTAAGCCTTTTCCTGTAACTTGAATAAATCTAGAAGGCCTTAGCCAGGCATGATCAGGAGCCCTAAGCGCTGCCTGGTATATGATCTCCATTTCCTTTTTTGAGGGATGGGGTTTAGAGAGTTCTCTTGGAGAATTTCTGTTTAGTATATTTTTCAGCGCTTCATTCATTTTGAGTTAATCTTCTTTATATCCAATCATCTTATCCCAAACTTTGATTCGATCTTTTGGAATGCCGGCATCAATGACATCATTACGAAATCTTTTATAAGTGTATGGATGCATAATTTTTTTAGTATTAAAGAGAAATACTGCCACTCCCCAAACATTAAACAAAATGCAAATAATAAGAACCTCTATTCTTATTACATCAGAAAATAATAAAAACATAATTATTGAAAGATAAGTCTCTGGCTTAGTAAGTAGCATTGCTATTGCCATTTTCCCAGGCGGTAAAATCATCCATAAAAGCATCATTATTAAAGCAAGACCAACAAATAAAAGTTCTACCTCAAATCTAGTTACTGCTCCTTCTAAAATTCCATTTAAAGCTATAAAACCCAAGAAAAAACAAACAATGGCATGAAACTTATGCTGCATTTTATCTTCCATGAATAAATAGGCATTTAATTTGCCATTAAAATTTGTCCAGGATGGAAGTTTTCTATAGAAATCATCAAAGATTTCAAATGTACCTAAGCCTAAATAAACTATTGCTTCTACCCAAAGAACTATTTTGAGAGCAAGAGTCAATTCAAAGAGTTCTGCAGAATTCATTTATTTTAGAATAACCAGGTTTATTGCAGAGACTTTAAAGGGCTTCTAATTTGAGGAATTTACCCACTATATAAATTAATTAAAATTATTACTATTGAGTTCAAGGCCTTGAAGGTCTCCTTTATCACGCCACTTTTTCATCAATTTGAAAAAATTTAATGCCCCTCCACCATATGGATTGTTTTGAGGAGCTTGCATAGGCTTTCCTTCGTTATTGTAGTAACCAGG
>MDSZ01082956.1_pt1 | contig 10377 bp, 8 predicted proteins | sample 811201 | NCBI WGS metagenome assembly MDSZ01 (sample SAMN05326647, study PRJNA326480) | marine metagenome | isolation source: seawater | place: Indian Ocean: North | collected 2010 | reverse complement strand
TTGATTAGTTAAATTATATTCATTCATTTCATTATTAGGCTCTACAGCAAGGACTGCTAGATTCTCTGCTGCGAGTAGCTTGGTCAATTTACCAGTCCCACTACCAATATCCGCGACCGGCATATTTGGATCGAGTCTCATGTACCCGATAATTTTTTTAACTAATTGGTGAGAATAATCTGGACGCTTATCGTAACTTTTAGCAAGATCAGAGTAGTTCCAATAGGCCATCATATCTTAATACCCTTCTTTTTTATTTATATAAAAAAACAATAAAACGATAAGCCATCCCAGCGCTGCTTTCGTGAATGGGCTAAAAAACAAACCACCCATTAACGCTAGTACAGTTAGGATCTTAAAATGTTCTGCCGGAGGCTCATAAAACAGAGTTGCGAAATATCGTAATATTATGATTCCTAGGAAACAGAAAAAAATAAAAGCTCCAAAAATTCCGTAATCTAAAAAAATATTTGGAAACCAAAGGTGGAGGGAGTGCCTTTTAGTAACAGGTATTTGTTGAAAATCAGCTGTTGCAGAGCCTGATCGATTTACAGAAGCGTAGTACCTGAAAATCCGACTATCCCGGAGTGCGTCAGTATAATCACTCGGAATTTTTCCGCTATACAACATTATTTGGCCAATTCCTGGTCCATATCCAACGACGTTGTCTAGAAAAACCTCATACGATCGCAACCCTTGCGCTATTCTTTCATAAAGGGAATGTAAGAATGCATTTACCGTATGTGTCTCCATAACAGTCACTGGTATCGGAAAATCTGAGATATTGGGTATTGGTCGAGTTGGATCGCCACTTTCTTCGTATTGTGCCCGATAGGTAGCGATTATTTGGGCGCTATAGTTTTGGGTAACCTGGCGTTTCTCCAATATATTATGGGAAATGTAAAAGGAAACGGGTAGTAACGTAGCTGTAACAATGAAGGCGAAATAACTGCGCCTAGGGTTATTCCTAAATGAACCATTCAATAAATCTGCCAGCAGTTTTACGGCTATGCCGAGACACGAGACGCTCAGCATGATAATTACTTCCTTCTCTTGTGTGGCTATTATTGAGGGGATAAGGCAACCGAAAGGTATGATTAACCACAAGTTAATGCGCGCAGCCTTCAACCATGTTAAGCAAATACTTAGCAAGGCAAAGGTCATAACCTTTGACGTGTGCAACACGTTAGTGCTCAGGGCGCTATCAAAAAAATTCGGCCAGCCGAAGCCGAAGAAGTCCATGGGAGTGCTATAAATAGTATTAGATAGCAGGTCATATTCAGAGCCAAGAAATTCGAGTGCCCAGACAATGGATATTATGACTAAGAGATATATCTGCCTGGTTATATGAGACCTTTGAAGGGAGAGGTGCCTGATAGTAGCGTAGGTGGACAACATTAATAAGTAGTTTGAGATGCCCCCAAATATTATACGATTAGGAAGTTCAATATATCCGGCGAGGTCAAAAAAATGTATCCGCAGATACGCAATTGCCGTAATCAGGATAAACACGGCGAATATATAGATTTCTTTTGTTGTGAATTTTATTCTTCTAGTGGCCGTGATATTTGTCGCGATTAGAAACAACTGAGCTAAGGCTAATGCAAAAATGGCCAGGTTAGGCCCGAATGGTAGTTTCAGCAGAGCTCTATCGACTTGGGTCGGGATTAGTAAAGTTAAGGGAATAGCATAAAAAGTGTAGAGCAGTGCTCTATCCGCGAGAGCTCCAATCCGCTGAAAAAAATTTGAGTCTCTTGTAGTGGTGTCTATGATTCCAGAGCTCTCTTTGCTACGAAGTCATTTTGTGATGATTTAAAATTGTGGAGGTCGCTTATAATCCCAGGAAATCTATAGGACGCGAGCTCCGTTGCCGACAACTCATCTTTATTTTCCGCCAGAAATCGTTTTTGTTCCTTGAGGAAAAATAACCTCGGGTCCGCACTATCGTATAGACGGTGTGCCATCTCGAAAAACTTTTCCGAATAGATAATGCCGGAACTGTCGATATGGTAATAGTCTTTAGTCTCCAGCAGAGTGTGATAGTCCTGACTTTTTGGGAGACCGAGGTACGCAAACTTATCGTGAGACGTTGGATTTATTTCAGCAATAAAGTCTTCGGTTGCTTTTATCTCCTCTTCAGTTTCTCCGGGTGTACCGATGGCGAAAGTCGCATACGTTGCCAAACCGACTGAGTTTGTCGTTGCGAAGAACTGCCTCATAGTAGCCAGATCCAGATCTTTTTTCTTTTTATCCAGACCCCCGTCGTCGCCGCTCTCTACACCCACATATAAACCTCGGCATCCGGACTCATACATCAATTCGATTAATGAGGGATCAGTGATGTCGGCGCGCGCTTCACATGCCCACTCGATGCTATAGTCACGTTGTTTTAATAACTCCGCAAACCTACGAACCCTCTTATGATTGGCGGTGAATAAATCTTCTCTGAAATAGATTCCGTCGGCCCCATAGGTTTCCACCAGGTGATCTATCTCATTTACAATGACATCTGCCGAGAAGTAGGTGTAACGTCGGGTCCAGATTGCTTCCACACCGCAGAATGAGCATCTGTAGGGACACGATCGAGATGTATGCATCGTTAGTACTTTGGATGCTTTTGAACCGTACAACTCGAACTCCCAGTTGTACGCCTCGTTGATAAAATGCTTGTAGTCAGGGAATTTGATAACGTCCAGTTTGGTTATTCGGCCTGAGACGCTGTTGTTAACGATTCTGGGAAACTCCACACCTTGACACATTTCCAGCATCACGTGCTCACCTTCACCCTGCACCACGTGGTCGACGTAGTCAGGGATAGTTTCCGGCATTAGAGAGGCGTGAGGGCCACCTACAACGATCTTGGCTGTCGTCGCAGGTCGTATTGTCTCTAACAGGTCGAGAGCAACATAGAACCCGGGTGTATGCATGTAGAGACCAATGATCTGCGGATCAAATTGTTCGATCGCTCTCAAAGTATCTTGTTCGCGGACGTAGTTGTCGACTAGCAACACTTGGATGCCGTTATCTTCTAAAATCCTAGCAATGTAACCCAGCCCCATTGGCGGCCTCAAATCACCATAGTGGAGGGCTGTTGACCCCGGTGCTGGCTTTTTAGCCGTTAATAAGAGTACCCTCGAAACTGTTCGATTTCTGCTGGAGCTGATTAGTTGGCTGCGGCTGGTCATCAGTCTTCAAAATCTGTAAACGAGAAAGCGTGATCAGCCTCAATGTTTCTAGCCAATACCCGACCAATTAAGCTGTCGATTTGGTCAGGAGGCAGGCCATCGCCCGGGCGTTTGACTTCAATCATTTCCGTGGTTATGACTGTCCCCTGCTGTAATGCTTGCCCTGCAACTAGACTTCTTCGTGCTGAACTCCTGGCGGCCTGCTCGACATCGTGAACGGTGAACTGGCTGGCTCCTAATACAGTTTCTGTTAACCGGATGTTCTTAATCATTTGTGCCAAATCACCCGGCGATACAGAAAACGCATGGCCCGAGCCGGTCCATGTCCTGTCGAGTGTATAATGCTTTTCGATCATCGACGCTCCGAGCGCTACCGCTACTGATGGAATTACCATACTATCGTCAGGCTCAGTGTGATCTGACAATCCGACTTGCATCCAATGTAAATGGTCTTTCAAGAAAGAAATTTTCCGCAAATTGGCATCTTTGTCAGGCGTTGGATAGCTTAGCATGCAGGCTAGGACTATGAGCTGAAAATTACCCTCACCATAAATAGTATCGATTGCTTGCTCAATTTCATCGATGGTAGCCCCGCCGGTCGAGAGGATGATTGGTTTCCCAAATGATGCTATGGTTCTGAGGAGTCGCAAGTCCAAGATATCGCAGGAAGCTATTTTAAAAAGCTTCGCTCCGAGTTGGTCTAACATTTTGGCGCTGTCCACATCGAATGGAGTAGAGAAACAAACTATATCTCGCTCTTCAGCGTATCGAAACAATTCTTGGTATTCTTCCTTACCGAACTTGTCTAGCCGCTTGTAGTAATCTAGCTGAGAGATATTCGTGCCCTGCCAATATGAAGAGGCTTCGTTTCGCACTAGTCGCTCGGCTTTATAGGTTTGAAACTTGATTGCATCCGCTCTAGCTTCAACGGCTAAATCAATCATCCTTTTTGCATTTTCTAAGTCGCACATATGATTGTTAGCCGCTTCAGCGATGACAAACGTGGGGCCTTCTTGGGATACAGTTTTGGATCCTACTTTGACTGGTATTCTGCTATCTGGTCCGAGATATAATGCTATTTGTGAAGCGTGTTTTTCAAAAAGATTTGTCACCAGATTTTTACCTTAGTGTTATTGCCAACCATCAGTGAAGTGAGAAGAATATTCATTACCAAAGCTACAATACGTGCCGTACCAAATATAACTAGGTTTGAAGATCTCAAAACTTGTTGGATGTTATGGCCTTTGGGGCCACTTTTCAAGCTGTTGCGTGGGCCGTCATACGTATAATCGATGCAAGATATACTATAACAACATCAAGTTTTGCCATATAGTTCAAATTGGGTCGCAGAGATTGTCTAGTAACACCGAATTTAATAGTTTAACCAGACAGCTAATACTGCTCTTCAATAGGTCTTTTCCATATCGTATGCTTCTGCTTTGACTGTTCGTTTTGAGTGTTGCAACAGTCTTTATCAATCGCTACTTTCTCCAAGTCCCACCACTAGTAACCTGATTAAGGAAGTTTATGGCAAGTGAATATCTGGCAATCAATTGTAAGTTGTGCGGTTCCAGCGGAGCGCAAACTATACGCGCTAATTCAGTCTACGGTGGGGATGTCTCCAGCAAATTTATCGAATGTGGTACGTGTGGCGTTTTCTATCAGCATCCGTCGCTCTCTCCTGAAGAAGAAAAGAAATTTTATGCAGAAGAATTTGAAGCGTTTATGGCTGGTAGATCGGGAGCCGATGGAGGATGGGAGGATGATCTAGGTACGCACAAGGCCGCCAATATTGACCACATAAAAAGGCGCACGAAGTATCTTCGGAATCTCGATTGGGTTGAGGCGACCGTGCTAGAGATTGGCTGCTCTAGCGGATTTATGTTTGATTCGTACAGTGAACTCGGAGCAAAAAGAATCGAGGGTGTAGAACCGTCTGGAAAATTCGGCGGATTACTAAGGGCAAAAGGATATTCGATTTATTCTGATATCAACGAAATACCCCAGGATAAAGTGTTCTCACTAATAACAAATTTTTTTGTTTTTGAACACATGTCGGATCCACGCAAGTTTATAAATACTGCTATGGATCATGTGGCGGCTAAAGGTCGTCTGATATGCGAGATTCCATTGGCGAATGATGTTCTGGCGAACCAGTTTTGTAATCCCGCATTTGATGATTTCTATTGGTCAGTGGCTCATCATTTTTACTACACCAAGCAAAGTTTGGAATATTTAATGCATACAATGGACTATCAGTTTTCGCTGGCCGCAGATCAACGTTACGATCTCTCTAACCATTTGGTTTGGTTAAAAGATGGTAAGCCCGGAGGCCAAGGACTATTCTCACCACTGCTTGGCGAGGATCTTAACAATCTGTACAAGCAACGGCTGATGGACAGTTGGTGCTGCGATACCGCTTTATTAACGGTTTATAAGTGATGCGTGTTTTAGTTACAGGTGGCGCCGGTTTTATTGGCGGACACTTTTGTAGATTGTTGGTCGATTCGGGATTTGTCGTGACCACTGTGGACGATTTGAGTTCAGGAATGGTGGGGAATGTGCCCGATGGAGTCGAGTTTATTGAGGCAGATTGTTCGTCGGCACAAATTTTTAAGGTATTAGAAACCCGCAGATTTGATGTAGTTTTTCATCTGGCAGGACAAAGCTCAGGTGAGCGAAGTTTTGGAAATCCAAATGACGACTTTTTCCGTAACGTTGTTTCAACATTAAATTGTTTAAAGCTGTGCGAAGAAAAAGGTATCGATCGCTTCGTATACGCTAGTAGTATGGCAGTTTATGGCGAGCAAGCGGGCCTATGCTCTGAAGGTGACACTCCCCTAAGGCCCGAATCGTTCTATGCGTTGGGAAAAGAGTGCGCCGAACGTTATATACAGAAATATCAAACGAAACACATGAAAACCACTATATACCGATTCTTTAACGTTTATGGACCGGGGCAAGACTTGGCGAATATGCAGCAGGGGATGGTCAGCATATACCTAGCACAACTGTTGTATGAACCTGGAAATATAGTTGAAGTCAAGGGGCGCCTCGACAGAACTCGAGACTTTGTTTTCTATAAAGACGTTGTTAACGTTTTATTGAATACGCTTTCAAATTCGAAAACGGAGAATCAAGTTATAAATATTGGTACGGGACAGGCCACAACGGTATGCGGATTACTGGATATTTTTGCAGAACTCACCGGTCGATCCTTTAGCATAGTTACGAGTGATGCGACTCCTTTTGATATAGATCATAGTTGTGCCGATACCACTAAACTTTTCGACATTTTTCAGGGGTTAGAAAGCGAGATGACACCATTGCGAGAGGGGCTACGTGAAATGTGGTTATCTTATTCAGGGCAGGCGAAATGATTAGATTTTTTTTAATACTAATCGCAGGTTTTGTTCAAATCATGCTCTCGCCTTTTTTTAGGTTCAGAGGGCGTCCTACGCCTTATTTCGAAATTATTAATAAGAATGAACTAGAATATTTTCTTTTCGAAAATGAAGCCAAAACTATTTATGAAAAAGGATTCGACTTGGCATCGATGGAGGGTACGGATTCGCTCTTTAAAAGAACGAGACTCAATAGCCTCTATTATTGGGTCCTGGCAGCCTGCTCATTATCAAAAACAGCTAATATAGTTGAGCTGGGTTGCTGGCGAGGACATTCGGCTTACATGATCCTTCAGGCTATGAAAGAAGGGGAGAGTGCGGGGAAGCTATTTATATTTGATTCATTTGAGGGCGGACTTTCTAGCAAAACAGAAGAAGATTTTTACCTAGGAAATCGGCCTAATCAGAAGTCTGTTTCGTTTGAAGCAAAAATATTTGCATCTACAGAGGTAGGACTGCATGAAGCACTTCGAGGGTTCAGTAACTATCTGACATTTGCTGGATGGATACCTGATCGATTTCAGGAAGTAGCCGATCAAGAATTCTGCCTTATCCACATAGACGTTGATCTCTATGAGCCGATCATGCAATCACTGGAATTTTTTTACTCGCGGCTTGTGGAAGGGGGGATGATCGTTGTTGATGACTACGGCTACAGCCAGTTTCCGGGAGCCAAGCGTGCTGTTGATGATTTTTTGGTGAACCATCCAGTGAAAGTGTTTGTCCCATGCACAATCGGTGGGTGCTTGATAATAAAATAAAGATATAGACCGGAGTAGTTGTGAAAAAGGCTTTAGTCATCGGCGGATCAGGTTTTCTCGGCAGTCATGTGGCCGATTATCTTCAATCAGACGGATTCGAGGTCTCCATATTTGATTCAATTGAGTCTATATGGTTGCGCGATGGACAGAAAATGATTGTTGGTAGTGTTACGGATATGGATAAATTAGTGTCTACAATGACAGCCGATACTGTTGTTTATAACTTTGCGGCTATTGCCGATATCGATGCAGCAAAGACTGATCCATTAAAAACTATGTCAGTAAATGTTCTTGGCGCGCTAACGATTCTAGAGGCGATGCGAAGGGTTGGGGCTAAAAAATTTGTTGGCGCTTCAACTATGTATATCTACGGGACTTCAGGTTCATTTTACAGAATTAGCAAAAATGCATTTGAAGAGATTGTAGAGGAATATCATCAGTCGTTTGGCCTTGAGTATCACTTACTTCGATATGGTTCGTTATATGGACCGAGAAGTCAACGTTGGAATAGTATCAAACGGTATTGCGACGATGTCACCCAAAAAGGCCATATTCGATATTGGGGGTCTGGCGAGGAAGTTCGTGAATTTATTCATGCAGAGGATGCCGCAAGATTATCAGTCGAGGTACTAGAGCACCCTGAATTTGTTAACAAGGCCGTCAATATAACTGGTTCGCAGTCCATTAAAATCAGAGACTTATTTGATCTCGTTTTTGAGATAGCGGGTAAAGAATTTTCGGTCGAATTTGATAATGGTTACGCAATTTCTGGTCATTATAAGCGTAGCCCTTACCAACAAAAGACCGCGCGACCGGTATTGAGGCTCACTTCGCCGGTTGGTGTTGATTTAGGATTTGGAATTATGCAGGAGCTCGAGAGAAGTCGGGATGAAGGCCAGTAAACAACTGAACAAACATGTAGAACCGAGCCAACTTCGCTATTCGCAATGAGTGCTGACAACAAAAAATTAGCTTCTAAAAGAATTTCCGAACGAAAAATTTTGGAAGCTGAGTTTTTATCTTATTTTGATTCTATGGTGGCGAATATTTTGAATAGCGGCGGTCTAGAGAGGCTTGATTGGTACTCCAATTGTTTATCTCGTAACCCCCGGCGATCTGACCTTATGAGAAATGTCTTGGTGGGATATCGATTACGAAATACGAATCATCGAAAGTTTGATAGCGAGATTACTGATCGGTTGTCTGTTTATTTGGCTTGTAAATATTTTATAAAAAGTAAAAAAGTTAAACTAAAGATCCGTGCTGAAACTACTATTTTCAGGCTGTTTAAACCTTTTTTAAATCTAGCATTACAATTGAGTCAATTGACTCTCAGGACGATTATAGGATCGCTCACCAAAAGCAACCCTTTGCCGGGTGGTAACTATCATTTAATCGATACTTTTGCATACAGCAGTCGTGACATAACGACTTTGTTAAACGATCATGATCGACATTTCCCTCAGTTATCTCAGACGCTAGACCTACTTCAGAAACCGCATCTAATTTTACCCACGTTAATTCACGTACGATCACCAATCGAATTTTGGAGGGTCGTCACTGAAACTCGAAGGTCAGGACGAAACATAATTATCAAAGAGCAGTTACTCGGTTTCTTCGGTTTGATGAAGGTATTTTATCGCGCACTTGCATCGCCGCTAGGTCTCTTCAGATTGATCAAAGTTTGCAAATTTGATGGTGACCTACCGCTAGTGATCTCTGATTTTTATTGCAACTTATTTTCTTCAGATTTTTTCCAGGCCATTACTACCGAATGTGCGTTAGAGAACCTTAAACGCCGTGGTATCGTCATAACAACGGCTCTGCTCTGGCACGAAAATCAACCTGTTGACAAGGCGATTTGCTATAGCCTTCGACAATTTCATAATGTACACAAGATAGTAGGTTATCAAGGGTATATCGTGCCACCAACATTTGTATGCAAGCGGCCCCTCGAAGAGGAGAAATATGCCTCTTTTGCGCCAGATCTGCTGGCATTAAGTGTGAAACAACAAGTTCAGAGCGAAGATTATAATTCGCTCCCCAGAGTATTAGCGCCGCCATTCCGATTCTCGAGCCTCTTCTCTGTTCGGTTACCAGAAGATCGATCTAGTCAAGTCTTGATTGCATTGCCGATTACCGATAGCCAGGCTTCATCTATCTTGAAAATTGTTCTGCCAGCGCTTAGCGTGGCCGGCTGCGTAAATATTTTGGTTAAGCCTCATCCGAGTAATTCGATGAAAGCTATATGCCGGATTTTGGAAAATATTAGTGCAGATGTAGTGATTCCCGAAATCGACGTGATACCACCAACAGATGACATATACGAACATCTCCATGCTGCCACAATAGTTTTCTCCGCAGCCTCGAGTTTTTGTTTTGAAGCTGTAGCATTGGATTTAAGGCTTGGACTTATATGTGATTTGTCTATCGATCAGTTGATCGAGGATCCACTGAGCGAGTTTAAGGATAAGCGTCTGCGGACATACACTCTATGTGATTCTGCCGATGATATTGCTCAGATGTTGCAAGAGCATGAAGTAGAAAGATCAGAATCTAAATTAGATGACTTATTTCTGCCGCCAAATGTAGAGACCCAAATGAAATTTTATGGAGAAGTGTTTGGTGAGTAACACCAGGAAATCGATTATATTATTGGTTTTGGATTCTGCCCGCCGCGATCTATGGTTTGGTGAAAGTCCGCGATCGAAAATTGCCTGCTCACCTTTTATAAACCGACTAGCTACAGACTCCCTCATTCTTAATGATCATTACGCTGCGGGGTGCGGGTCGGCGCAGTCACACATGAGTATCTTCACAGGTCAGCATCCGGTTAGACATGGTGTAGTTCATAATTTTTCTAAAAGACCCGAAAATATTTCATCATTGACAAAGATTTTGGCCGCTAGTGGATATAATAATTTTGGCCATGTGCGGGCAAGCTTCATACCTCCGGCGGGGATGAGCGATGAGTTCTGTTTCTCTGAATTAGTTGATCCTAATAGTAAAGACCGTAGTGAGGAGTCT
>MDSZ01125613.1_pt1 | contig 10378 bp, 8 predicted proteins | sample 811201 | NCBI WGS metagenome assembly MDSZ01 (sample SAMN05326647, study PRJNA326480) | marine metagenome | isolation source: seawater | place: Indian Ocean: North | collected 2010 | reverse complement strand
TATTTATCTGTGAGACATCTAATAATTTTCTTGGAGTACCATTTGGTTTGGAAATTTCCCAGTTGATTTTACCTTCGTAATTTAATTCTTTAGCGATCATTTCTGCTAGGTTTTTGATACTAATATCTTCACCAGTTCCTATATTTATGAGTCTATCTAAGTTAAGCTTAATGTTATCCTTTTGATGGATTTCTGAAGATATATTCTCAAGAATGAAAATACAGGCCTCTGCTAAATCATCTACATAAAGAAATTCTCTCCTAGGAGATCCTGTCCCCCAGCAAGTAACCTCTGATTGATTGTTTATTTTTGCATCATAAAATTTCCTTATCAAAGCAGGCATAACATGACTATTTCGTAAATTATAATTATCGCCCGGTCCGTAAAGATTTGTTGGCATTAAGCTTATGGCATCAAATCCGTATTGTTTTTTTAGAGCTGAACACAATTTTATCCCTGCAATTTTTGCTATTGCATAAGATTCATTTGTTGGTTCAAGTGGACCATTTAAAAGAAATTCCTCCTTTATAGGCTGTGGAGCAAATTTTGGATATATGCAACTGCTGCCAAGAAATAAAAATCTTTTAACTTTACTTTTCCAGGAATTCTCAATAATGTTTGTTTGAATTTTAATATTTTCTAGAATAAAATCAGCAGGATAATTATTATTTGCCTCAATGCCACCAACTTTTGCAGCGGCTAAAATTACTATATCTGGCCTGTTTTTGCAGAACCAATTTTCAACTGCTTTATTATTCATTAAATCTAAATCTTGTCTGGTGGGTAAGATTAAATTATTGTAAGAATTTTTTTTTAAGTATCTCGTTATAGCTCCTCCTACCATTCCTGTATGACCAGATACATATATTAAATCATTTTTACTTATAAGGCTCATATTTGATTTTTTAAACTTTTAAATTAGGAGGATTTTCCTTTGAAGAATTGATACTATATCCTTGATTTAAAATTAAAACTTCTTTTTTTGCTTGTAAAAGGTCTTCCCTTATCATTTCATTTACTAATTCTTCTAATGTTGTTGTTGCTTTCCATCCTAATTCTTTAGATGCTTTCGATGGATCACCCAAAAGTGTATCTACTTCGCAAGGCCGAAAATACCTTGGATCTATTTTGACAACAACCCTCCCGTTGTCAGCTCTTATTCCTACTTCCTCTAATCCTTTTCCTTCCCAAATAATGGCAGGGGTATTATCTTTTTTATTCCAGCCTATGGCCTTTGCAGATAGTTCCACAAATTTTCTCACTGTTTCTTGTCTGCCAGTTGAAATTACATAGTCGGTTGGTTTAGCTTGTTGAAGCATTCTCCATTGCATTTCGACATAGTCTCTAGCATGTCCCCAATCCCTAAGTGAATTTAAGTTTCCTAAAAAGATGCAATCTTCTATACCTTCATTAATTCTTGAAAGCCCTCTTGTTATTTTTCTTGTTACAAAGGTTTCTCCTCTTCTAGGACTCTCATGGTTGAAAAGAATTCCATTACACGCAAATATTCCATATGACTCTCTATAGTTTACCGTTATCCAATAAGCATATAGTTTTGATACAGCATAAGGGCTTCTAGGATAAAAGGGAGTAGTTTCTTTCTGAGGAACTTCTTGCACGAGTCCATAAAGTTCACTAGTACTTGCTTGATAAATTCTAGTCTTCTTACTTAATCCTAATAGTCTTACAGCCTCCAGTATTCTTAAGGTCCCTAAAGCATCACTATTGGCTGTATATTCAGGAGATTCGAAACTCACTGAAACGTGACTTTGGGCTCCAAGATTATAAATCTCATCAGGTTGTACTTCTTGAATAATTTTTATTATGTTTGTACTGTCTGTTAAATCACCATAGTGAAGGATCAGAGAGGGATCAGGATTATGTGGATCTTGGTAGAGATGATCAATTCTTTGAGTGTTGAAATTACTTGCCCGTCTTTTAATACCATGAACCTCATAATCTTTTTTTAAAAGTAATTCAGTCAAATAACTACCATCTTGGCCAGTAATACCAGTTATAAGAGCAACTTTTTTTCGATTTTTCATTTTTATTATTTCCCTTTTTTAATAAATTTCCTACATATTTAATTTTACCTTATTTTACCTGTAAGCTTTTCAAAAAAAAAAAGAAGCTTGTTACAAATAAATTTATTAGACAATTAATTATCATTAAATTAAAAATTTGGACGTTTTTTTAAATAATTATTTTTAAGCTAGTTTCAAGACAATTGGCGAGCATGATTTTTGACTAATATTGAGCAAAAAAAGTATCTTTAAGTTAAATAAAAAAAACTCATTTTAATTCTAATAAGCATTCTTTTGGATCTAGTTAAGATAGATATTTCTATGTTCAAATCAATTTTATATTTGGTGTAATATAAAAATATATTCTTGAAACGATTTTCCTAATAATTTTTAAAGTATATGAATTCAACCTCCCTTTTACCTTTAATATTATGCGGAGGAACTGGTTCAAGGCTTTGGCCATTATCTAGATCAAGTTTTCCAAAACAATATTTGTCATTATTTGATAAAAGTAAAAAATCTCTTTTACAAGAAACTCAATTCAGACTAAAAAATTTAAGTAATATTCAAAGTCCAATAATAATTTGTAATGAAGAGCATAGATTTATTGTTGCTGAACAAATGAGAAAAATAAATATCGCACCTAAATGTATACTTCTAGAGCCATTTGGAAAGAATACCGCGCCTGCTATAATTTCTGGAGCTATAAAAGCGTCTGAAAATGGCGAAGATGCTACTTTATTAATTCTTTCTGCAGATCACAATATTATAGATATTGATCAATTTTTATTAGTAATTAATAAAGCTAGAAAATATTGTGATGAAGGTAAAATTGTTACTTTTGGGGTAGTACCAACTTACCCAGAAACAGGCTATGGATATATTAAATCTTCCTTGCCTCTTGATGAAAGCCAATTGAAGGCTTACCCTATTGATAAATTTATAGAAAAACCCGATTTAGGAACTGCAAATAAATTGATAAAGGATAAGGATATATTCTGGAATAGTGGAATTTTTATGGCTAAAAGTAGTACTTTAATTAATGAGTCAGATAAATATTGTAAAGGGTTAACTTCTCTATGTAACGATGGATTGCAGGCAAAATTGTTGGACCTAGACTTCCAAAGAATTAAAAAAGATTCCTTTAAAAAATGTCCCAATATTTCTATAGATAAAGCAATAATGGAAAAAACTACACTAGGGATGGTTATTCCCTTAGAGGCAGGCTGGAGTGATATTGGTAGTTGGAAAACTTTGTGGGAAGTTTCTTCAAAAGATATTAATGGAAATGTTTTATCAGGGAATGTCTTAAATGAATCGACAAAAAATTGTTTTATAAAAAGTGATAAAAAAATAGTTGTTGGTATAGGTATTAATGATTTAATAATCGTTAATACAGATGATGCCGTTTTAGTAGTTAATAAAAACGATTGTCAAAAAGTAAAAAATATTGTTTCCCATCTTCAAAATATAGGAAGTAGTGTAGGTACAACACATCAAACAATGTACAGACCATGGGGGTGTTATACCTCAATTGCTAAAGGAGAAAATTGGCAATTAAAAACAATAGAAGTAAAGCCAAAAGCAAAACTGTCTTTACAAATGCATAAGCATAGGGCAGAACATTGGATAGTTGTTAAAGGGTTAGCTGAAATAGAGATTGATTGTAAAAAACAAATACTTCAAGTAAATCAAAGTGTCTATATACCATTAAGAGCTAAACATAGATTGTCTAATCCAGGTAAAGAACCATTGATTATGGTTGAAGTGCAGAGCGGTGATTATTTGGGTGAAGATGACATAATAAGATTCGAAGATATTTATGGTAGAGATAATTTGAATAATTAAAGGATATTTCTTATATAAAAAATAAATTTTTAAATATTAACAGCTAATAAGCATTACCTTTTTTAAGGTGATTATTTTCAATATTCTCAAAGATTATATTTTTTGTGCCGGCTAGTAAAATCCATCCTGTAATGCTGATCCTTCCGTCAAAATACTGTATGTCGAACAAATGAGCTAAAATTAAAACAAACAATGAGACAATCCAAGCTCTATCGATAATAGTTTCTTTATTAATTTTTTTAATCTTAAAAAATACTTTTACATAAGATTTAAATAATAAATAAGTTATGGGTATCAAAATAAGTAAAGCAGCAGGAATTCCATAACTAACAATTAACTCTAAAGGTAGATTATGAGAGTGACCTCTCCAAAATCCTGTTTCATCTGCTAATAATCTCGAAAATGCATTTGAACCATTACCCCAAATTGGTCTCTCCTGTATGAACTTTAAAGCATTCTTCCAGATACCAATTCTTGATATATCTAATGTTTCATATGCTTGACTAGTAAAGTTTAACCAAATACCCTCTGGAATTGTTAATTTGAGGAGATTTTTAAAACCATCTCCAAATAATGGCAAATTAAGATTCAAGATTATTATTGATAAGGAAGCATAAAAGGTTAATAATAATTTTTTGAATTTTGATCCGTAAATTAAAGGAAGGGTAACTAATAAGAATAACAATGCAGCTCTTGATGCAGTTAAGATAATTAAAAAAGCAATAGAAGTTGATAATAATAATTTGAAAATAAATTTTATATAATTTTTATTGTCAAAATATAAGAGTGCTAAAGTAAATGGCAAAATAATATGTAACCAAGCAGCTAAGTAATTTGGGTTGTTGAATAAACCTGTTATTCCAGTATGTATAGGCCTTTGATACCATATAATCAAACCAAAAAATGTTTTAAATGGCCCATGCCAATTCAATAATGCTTGACTAAAGCATGAGAACATAACTGGAATAGAACCCAGTATTAAGATAATCATTGATTTTTTCCTCTCCATAGTTGTAATAAGATATTTTTGACATCCTTGAAATAAAAGGACATGTGGTAACCAATTTAATAATCCTATAAATGTTAAGTATTGATTATTAGAAGATTGCGAAATTTCAGGATTAGTAAAAAAATTAATTGCGCTGCTGAGAAAAAGGAATATGCAACCAATATAAAGAATAATGTTTAGCTTATCTTTCTTATTATCTTTTGGGTTTGTGATGAAATTAATTATTAGCGATATAAGTAAAAAAATAATTGCAATTGATAAAGCAGAAGGTAATAAAAATAAACTGGTATAAAAGAGTATTCTTCCTATGTTGAAAAACCCTTTTAATTTATTTTCCAAAGTGAGAAAAAGAATAGTAAATTGGGAATAAAAATTTTAACGCTTCCTGCAGGATTCGAACCTGCGGCCCACTGCTTAGAAGGCAGTTGCTCTATCCAGCTGAGCTAAGGAAGCATCCAATAATTATATCTGAAGATATTATCCTAAACAATATTAAGTAATTCTTTATGAATTTTTACTATGATAAATAAATTTTCAAATTTTCAAAAATTTACTCTTTTTATATATTATGTAAAGTAAATCGAACTGAACTTTGGCAAAAAGACTTACAGAAAAACAGAAAGAAAAAATATTGAAAATTTTTTTAAGTGGTAAAACTCTCGATGAAATTTCCGAAGAATTTAATTTTACTAAATTAACAATATCTAGAAATCTTAAAAAGAATCTTGGAGAAGAAAAATTTAAAAATTTAGTAAATAAAAATAAATTAAAAGATGATAAAGTTTTTTCAAAAAAAATCAAACGAAAGCATGAATTCAATAAAGAAGAAATTGATGAATCAAAAAATAAAAGTAAAAAAACAGATGAATATTCGTTAAATTTTGGATCTTTTGCAAATGATCAATTTGTTGAAATAACTCCTCTTGATTATGAGATTGATAATACTCCCCAAAAAGACCTTTCATCCATACCTATTTCAGAAATAGAATTTCCAAAGATTGTATATATGGTTGTTGATAAAAAAATTGAATTAGAGACAAAGTACCTAAATGATTTCCCCGAATGGCAGTTTTTACCTTCTCATGATTTGAATAGAAAAACTATAGAGATTTTTGAGGATTTAAAATTTGCAAAAAGAAAATGTAGTAAAGATCAAAAAGTAATTAAGGTACCTAACACAAATGTTTTTAATATCGTTGCACCTATTTTGATCTCCAAAGGAATAACAAGAATAATTATTGCTGAAAAATTAATTTCTTTGTAAGTTTATGATTAATCTTTTTTAAATACAAAATTAAGATTGAATATACTTCCTAAAATAGATCCCGTAATAAAACTTGAACCTATAATAAAGCTTAGAGGTAACTGAATTGTCTCATTAATTACAAAGTTAACTTTATTTTTATAAGAACTATTTTGTATCCCAATAATTAACATTAAAAATAGACATGAATTAAAAGTTATTGCTAAAAATGATTTTCGAATTGAGAACTGCATTAATCCAATTTTTTTCATTATACAAATTAATATTAATACAACTTATAAATAACGCTCTTTGTTAAGTTCGTTTTCTTTGCGAGATATTTTGAGGCTGCTGACAAGCTTAATCCAGCATTAATCAATAACTTTAGCTCTTCTTTAATATCTAATTTATCTAGATTTAAATAATTCGCATTTCTAATTCCTCTTACTACTATTGTAATTTCTCCTTTGATTTCTTTCCCATTGAAAAATTCAATGATGTTTTCAATATTATTACTTATATTTTGCTCAAACTTTTTTGTTAATTCTCTCGAAACTTGTATTTCTCTGTCCCCACCACAATATTCTTTTAATTCCAAAAGAAGTTTCTGTAGACGATGAGGAGATTCAAATAGTATAGTAGTTCTTTCATTTTTACTAATATCTGCAAGGATTTTCTTTCTTTCTATTTTTTTTCTTGGCAAAAATCCCTCAAAGACAAATCTTGAAGATGGCATTCCACTTGTTATTAAAGCAGTCAATGCTGCAGAAGGTCCAGGTATACAGATAACTTCAAATTTTTTTAATTTAACTTCTCTTATAAGTTCTTCTCCAGGATCACATATGCTAGGCATCCCTGCATCGCTTACTAATGCTATTGATTTGCCATCATTTAGGTCTTTTATAATCCTTGGAATTTTTTCTGAAGAGTTGTATTTATGAAAGCTAATGAGATTATTTTTAATTTCAAATTTATTCATTAATTTTTTTGTTTGCCTAGTGTCCTCACAAGCAACAAAAGAAACATTTTGAAGTATGTTTAATGCTCTTGAAGAGATATCTTGAAGGTTCCCAATTGGAGTACCTACTACGTATAAAACAGATTTCTCAGGTTCTTCTCCCTTATGAGATAATGAATTATTCATATGGATTTTATGGTTAATTTACCTATTGGAGTTGATATTAATAATCTTATCGATGATTTAAGGAATTTCAGCTGGGAAGCTGCAGATATACTTCTTTATTATTTTAATTTGATGCAAGAATCAAAAAATAAAAGTGATTTTATTAAAAATTTTAAAAAAGAAAGTCCTGTGACATTAGCTGATTTAAAAGTTCATGAATTAATTCTCAATAGAATGTGCGAAAAATATTCACAGATAGACTGGAATTATTTAAGTGAGGAAAACGCAAAGGAATCTCTTGAGAATAACTTTATTAATTCAGATTGGTTATGGATTCTTGATCCTTTAGATGGGACTAAGGATTTTATCCAAGGTACAAACGATTATGCAATGCATTTTGCCTTGAATTATAAAGCTAGACCTTTTCTTGGTTTAGTATTGATTCCTCAAAAAAATGAATTATGGATATCAAATGGAAAGAAAGTTTGGTGCGAAAAGAGAAATGGAATTAAGTATAACAATAAACCAAACCTAACTAATCATGAAAGTTTGCAGAGTATGACTCTAGTTAGAAGTAAAAATCATAGTAACCAAAACTTAAAAAAACTAATAGATAAAATTAAATTTAATAATGTAAATATTATGGGTAGTATTGGTTGTAAGATTGCTTCAATAATAAGAGGTGATAGTGATATTTATATCTCTTTAAGTCTTCCTGGGAAAAGTTCACCAAAAGATTGGGATTTTGCTGCACCTGAAGCAGTTTTAAAAGCTGCTGGCGGGGCCATAACAAATTTAAATAATGAAGATTTAACTTATAGTCAAAAAAATTTTGAGCAAGGAGGTATTATTATCGCCTCAAACAATAAAAAAAACCACCAAGAAATTTGTCTCCAAATTAGAGAATTAATAAAGGAATATGAATTATATCCTTTGGATTATTAATTTAATGGGGCAACTGGTGTTGGCGTTGGTTCTGGAAAAGACATTCCTCCATTTTGAGCTATACCTCTTAAAGTGAGATTAATTCTGCCTCTGCTATCGATTTCTCTAACTCTAACTGTAACCTCATCACCTTGGCGAACAACATCTTCTACCCTTTCTACTCTTGCTTCAGATAATTGGGAGATATGAACCATTCCCTCCTTACCTGGTAGTATCTCTACAAAAGCTCCAATTGGAATTATACGAGTAACTACACCTGAAAAAATCTCACCTTCGTGCACTTTTCTTGTTAGTCCTTCAATAATTTTTTGAGCTTCTTCAGCCGCAGCTCCGTCATGAGATGCAATAGTTACAATCCCTCCATCTTCAATATCAATTTTTGTATTGGTTCTTTCTGTTATACCTTTAATAGTCCTACCCCCTGGGCCAATAACAGTTCCGATGAGTTCTGGATCAATTCTGAAGCTTAATAGTCTTGGGGCATGAGGTGATAAAGTTTCCTGGGGCTTGTCAATTGCATCCTTCATTTTTTCAAGGATATGTAATCTAGCTGGTCTTGCCTGTTTGATTGCTTCAGAAATAACATCAACAGGTAAACCTGTAATTTTCATATCCATTTGTAGTGCAGTTATTCCTTTTTCGGTACCAGCGACTTTGAAGTCCATATCACCCAGAAAATCCTCGATACCTTGAATATCTGTAAGAATTCTAATTTCCTTACCTTCCTTAATTAAGCCCATAGCAGTACCACTAACAGGCGCCGTTAGAGGCACACCAGCGTCTAGTAATGATAGAGTACTGCCACAAACTGATCCCATTGATGTTGAACCATTTGAACTCAAGACTTCACTTACTACTCTTAGTACATATGGGAAAGTCTCCTTACCCGGCAAGACTGGTATGAGTGCTCTTTCTGCAAGAGCCCCATGACCTATTTCTCTTCTTCCAGGGGTTCTCATTGGTCTAGTTTCTCCAACAGAATATGGTGGAAAATTATAGTGATGTAAATATGTTTTTTCTGTGCTTGGGTTAAGGTCATCCATTTCTTGTGCATCGCTCGGAGTGCCAAGAGTTGTAGTAGACAAGACCTGAGTTAGACCTCTTTGAAATAATGCGGAACCATGAACCCTTTTTGGGAGAATACCGGCAGATGCCGAAATTTTTCTAACTTCATCTAATTGACGTCCATCAACTCTTTTCCCATCATTAATGATTTGTGACCTCATTAATTTCTTTGTAAGTTTTTTGAAATCAAGACTTAATAACTTATCATTCTCTGTTATGAGAACTTTTACCTGGTTATCATCTTTCAAAGATTCAATTTTATTTTGAGTTTCAACTTTTATTTTTTCAAGTTCAAGATCTCTTTCCTCTTTTGATTGGTCAAATTTCTTTAAGACTAGCTCAATAGCTTTTGTGCAATTTTTCTCTAGGTATGTAACCAATGTGTTGTCAATTTCTGGTTCTGAAGGCTTAATCTGTTTTATCCCTAAATCTTTAAGGAGGTCTTCTTGTGATTTAATGAGTTCGGTTACTGCTTCATATCCAAAGTCTATTGCTTCAATAGTATCTTGTTCGGATAACTGGTTAGCCCCCGCTTCTATCATCACAATACCTTCAGGGGATCCTGCCACAACAATGTCTAGATCACCTTTTTCTATCTCTCTATAGCTTGGGTTTAAGATAAAATCATCTCCTATTAGTCCAACTCTAACAGCCGCCATTGGGCCATAAAATGGTATTTCCCCAAGCAAAGTAGCAATAGAAGCTCCTGTAACAGCTAAAACATCTGCAGGTACTCTCTCATCAAGAGAAAGGCAGGATGCTACTATCTGAATTTCATCTCTCATCCAAGAAGGGAAAAGAGGTCTCATTGGTCTATCAATTAATCTCGAGATTAAAGTCGCTCTTTCTGGGGGACGACCCTCCCTTCTCATGAACCCGCCTGGAATTCTTCCGGCAGCATAAAGTTTTTCCTCGTAATCACATATAAGAGGTAAAAAGTCAGCAACTTCTTTTTTGGTAGTTTTTGTTGCTGTAACTAATAAAGAGGTGTCTCCACACTCAATCATTACTGAACCACTTGATTGAGGAGCATATAGTCCTGTAGTTAGTCGTATCTCTCGTCCGTCAAACGTGATCGACTTATTTTGTCCTTCCACTTTTTAAATTATAAATCTATACAT
>MDSZ01012042.1_pt1 | contig 10378 bp, 10 predicted proteins | sample 811201 | NCBI WGS metagenome assembly MDSZ01 (sample SAMN05326647, study PRJNA326480) | marine metagenome | isolation source: seawater | place: Indian Ocean: North | collected 2010 | reverse complement strand
TACAAAATTAACTCTAAATCTATTTAAAACAAGACTTTGTAAAAGTAAATCCAATCACTAAAAATTATTTTAATATTTACTCCATCAAAATATAATTTTTTAGACCAATAATTATAATTTAATTAGTTCAATAGATTTTTGAACTATATTATCAACAGTTGGAAAATAATCTTTCTCCAATACAGATGAAGTTGGTGCAGGAGCATCTGGAAGTGTAATTCTAATTGGCTTAGATTTCAATATATTAGGATTTATATTCTCTGCAACACAAGCTATAATTTCTGATGAAATGCCACAGGTTTTCCAAGACACATCAACTGATAATAATCGTCCGGTTTTTTTTACAGATTTAATGAGGTTTTCAGAATCAAAGGGATTCAATATTTTCAAATCTATAACTTCGGCATTGATCCCAACCTTTGATAAAGCTTTGGCTGCATCAATTGCTAACTTTGAACCCCAAGAACATGATGCCAGAGTTAAATCTTTACCTTCTATCAAAACATCATTTTGAAAGTCTGATATGAAACAATCTTTTGCTTGATCTAAATGTCCTTCCTCTTCGTATAGCCATCGATCATCTATATATACAACCGGATCATTAGATAAAACTGCAGCAATAAGCAAATCTCTAGCATCAGATACATTAAAAGGCATTACAACTCTTAAACCTGGAATATGAGCATACCAAGACTGAAGAGATTGAGAGTGTTGGGCACCTTGCTCACCCCCTCTATTGATTATTCCTCGAAACGTAACTTTTGGACTTACTTGTCCTCCAAACATATGACACCATTTAGCAGCATGGTTAACAATGCTATCAGATGCCAAAACCATGAAGTCCATTCTCGGATGAACAACAATTGGCCTCTTACCATATAGAGAAGCCCCTATAGCAGCAGATGTACATGCACCTTCTGAAACAGGCGTATCAATAACTCTATCTAAACCAAATTCTTTGTCCAAGTCTGTCATTGAAGATCCAACATACCAAGGACTCCACAAACCTTGCCCTAAAACAAAAACATCTTTATGGTTTTTTAATAAATATGAAAATCCTTCTCTAATCGCTTGACCATAAGTAACTTTCAATTATGACTCCTTTGTGCTTGAATAAACGAAATCTAAAAGGTCTTCTTTATTGGGAAATGGTTGATTATAGGCGTATTTTTTTGCCTCAGAAATCATCTTTTCTACACTCAAATTAATCTTATCAATTGTTGATAAATTACATCCAGTTTTAATTATTGCTTTTTGAAGCCTCAAGATTGGATCTCTTTTTTTCCATTCATCAATCTCCTTTTGAGACCTCCTAATCCCAACGTCAATATTTTCATCGGGACCGACATGACCCATCCATCTAAAAGTTACTGCTTCTAAAAAAGTTGGTCCCTTTAGTTGTCTAGAATATTCAATTAGTTTTTTTGATTTTTGACTAATTTCATTTACGTTATTTCCATCAGCAACTTCTGTTTTTATATTATTTGCTTCTGCAAATCTAGCAACTCTATCCCCAGGTTGTCTAAGTTTAATATCTAAATGGCTTGAATATAAATTATTTTCTACTACGAATAAAATTGGCAAATTCATAATTGAAGATAAATTTAATGACTCATGAACTATTCCTTCTTCAATAGCACCGTCTCCAAAATAAGCCACACTGATATCACCCCTTTTGTCAAATTTGGCTGAAATTGCTGCACCAACTGCAATAGGGACTGTTCCACCAACAATCGGAACTGAACCTCCGAAACCAAACTCTGCTCCATACAAATGCATTGATCCCCCCATTCCTTTAGATGCACCTGTTGAGCGCCCCAAAACCTCACTAAACAAAGATTTTACTGATCCCCCGCATGCTAGGTAATGTGCATGACTTCTATGGGCTCCAAAAATTCTATCAGTTTTCCTTAAAAATTGAGATATTGCCGCTGCTGGTGCTTCTTGACCAATAGCAAAATGACATGGACAAACCACTTCACCTCTTTTAACCATTTGGGCAATTTCTTCTTCTGCCCTTCTTATAATCTTCATTTCTTTTAGAACTTTTAGGGCTTGATCTAATGATAAGTAGGTGAGATTAATATCTTCCTGAAATCTAGAAGAATCAGTAAGCTCTAGATGCTTTAATTTATTTATTTTCATCATAAAAAGATAAAACGTGGTTAATAATATAATTAACTTCCTCATTTTCAAGTGCTGTATTCATTGGAAGCATTAAACAATTTTCAAAAAATTTATTTGTTTTATTTAAATGTTTATACTTACTTTTTCCAAAACCTAAATCTTGAAAATGGTGTACTGGACTTCCTCCCCATTGGATCAATGTTCCTATATTTTTCTCTTTAAGAAAACTCTTTAATTGATCTCTATTTTCAAAAGAGGCTTCATAATTTTGATAAACATCAAAATGTCCATTTTTATTATTAGGACCTGGCGGTGAAATAATTTTAGGATGGTTGCGAAATGCATCATCATACATTCCAGCTATCTCTCTTCTTCTAAATATATCATTACCAAAATTTTTTAATTTAAAATCTAGAAAAGCCGCCTGAAGATTGTCTAGTCTAGAGTTAGTCCCCCATGCAACAACTTCTCCATCTTTATTGCGCCCATGGTCTCTTAGAAGTAATACCTCATTTGCTATATCATCATCATTTGTGATAACCACACCCCCATCACCAAAACAACCCAATAGTTTTGCTGGATAAAAACTTATGGTACCAAATGATCCAAATGTTCCTGCAAATTTTCCTTTAAATTTAGCACCCAAACCTTGAGCACTATCTTCAAATAATTTCAAATTATTATCCTTGGCAATCTGATTAATTTTATCCATATCACAACATCTTCCATTGAGTTGTGTTGGCATAATTGCCTTTGTATTCCTTGTGATATTTTTTTCAATTTCTCTGGGTGATAGAAGATTGTCTTCTCCGATATCAGCAAAAACAGGTATAGCACCTAACATTTTTATTGCAGCAGCTGTGGCAATATAAGTATGAGATGAAATTATAATTTCATCTCCTTCTTTAATACCACAGGCTCGCATACCAATAATCATTGCATTTGTACCATCTGATACACCAATAATATGTTTTGCATTAAGATATTTAGCTAAGTTTTGTTCAAAATTGAATAAATCTTCTTGAAGAATATATGCCCCTCTTAAACATACATCTCTAAAAATTTTCTCAAAAGTTATCTGATTTTGTTTAAATATTTGTGGATAATTAAAAAATGGTATTTGCATAATGATAATAATTTAAATTAATTTTTTATAATTTTATATAAATGATTTTCAATTTTATTAAAAATTATTTCTTTTTCAAAATTTTGTTGGAAAGTTAAATTTGATGATTCATATAATTTCCTATCTATTCCATTAATAATTAAATATTTTATTTTTTTAGCAATCATTTCAATCTTAGGTTCAACAAAAATTCCACATTTATACTTTTTAATTAACATTTCTACTTCTCCTTCAGTACATGAGAAAACTGGGAGACCAGATGACAAATACTCAACAATTTTGTTTGGAATAGATACTTGAAAATCTTTATTTGTTGCAGTTAATAATCCTAAATGACTTTTTGACATTAAATCATAAATTTCATTTTGATTTAAATACCCTAAAAATGTAATTGGAAGGTTTTCAGACAAACTTTTCAATTTTTCTTGATTTTCTCCTGTGCCAGCAACAATAAAATTAATTTTAGTTAACTCGTCTTGAGATAATAAAGAAAGAGCTTGGACAAAATTCTCTATTTTTGCGCGTTTTGTTAGCGTACCTATAAAACAAATTATAAGTTTATTTTTCTCGGAAAAAGAGTATGTATTTATTTGTTTTTGTTTTTTAATAATTTGTTTTTCATAAGTGAACGGAAAGATGAAATCAAAACTATTTAAATTTCTTTTAGCCTTACTAACACCCCAATTCATAATTGATCTTGTTATTCCTGATATAGCAACTGCCTTTGATAAAGTGTTTTTAGCTCTAATTTCAAATGGATAAAATAATAGTTTAGATAAAATATTTAAACTTTTAGGCAAAACTTCTGAAAAAATATCAGGCCATAAATCCCTACAATCAATTATAATAGGAATTTTAAATTTACTATATTGTTTAATAAAAACATTACATAGTTCTTCAATCGGATATGAGCAAATGATTATATCTGGTATGTCTTCTGAATTTTTTTTCCATTTATTAAATGACTTAGCCACATCAATGTGATTTAAAAATCTCTTAATTGATATAGATTTTTTATACTCTCTTCCCCATAACAATACTATTTTATAGTTTTCATTTATAATTATTTCTTTTGTTTTGCTAAATCTTTGTTTTCTATTTTGATGATCAAATGTTCCATTAAAAAACATTACTTCATGCCCTCGCTCAGATAACCACTTTGAAAACTGACCTGTTTTATGCAATCTTGCAGAAATAGAATCAGATGGAATGGGTTCACCAACTGTAGCTAAAAAAATTTTTAATCGTCTTTTTTTTTCCAAATAACTTTACTTTATTAATTGCGTTTTTTAACTATTTCCTTTGATCCAGGGGGAGGCAAACTGTTTAATTTATATTTTCTACTTGCTATATCTATAATGAACTTTGGAGTTTGCTTTTTCTCTAAAAGCATTGCTATTTTATCAAGAGACCTTCCACGATCTAAAAAAGATAAGATTGTTAAATAAATAATATAAATATTTAATACAAATGATTTATTTTGAATATAAAATAAAGCTAAATAATTCTTTCCTGGTCTAATTAATTGATTGTATTTAAGATCTGGGTCTTTAGTCCCTCGGAGAATATCATTTTCATCAGAAAATACTATTGACGCGATATCAGTAATTCCCGGAAGCACTGTTAATAGTTTTTTTTCTTCAATTGTATATTGTTTTGTTTCCCTATAAACATTTGGTCTTGGCCCAACCAAACTCATTTCCCCTAAGAAAACATTTATTAATTGAGGAACCTCATCGATTTTAAATTTTCTGATGATTTTACCTATTTTTGTAATCCTTATGTCATCAGATGAAGTGCTATCAACACCTGTTTTTTCAGCATCCTTAATCATTGACCTTAATTTAAACATTTTAAAAGATTTATTATTTAGACCTATACGATTTGCTACATAAAATGGATTATTAAAATCTTGCAATAAAATTATAAAACAAGAAATCAAGATTATTGGAAAACAAATAATTATACCTACTGAGCTGACAAACAAGTCTAATGATCTAATTAAAATTTTATTCATTATAAATTAAAAATGCTTAAAGTTTTGATAAAGGTTTTTATTTTAATCATATAAAAAGGTCTTTAATAGTTTGAATAATAAAATTTTGTTCATTGTTTGATAAATAAGGATAAAGGGGCAAGCTGAAAACAGATTTTGATAATTTCTCACTAACAATCAAACCCTTAGGATCAATAGGAAAATTTTTATAGGCATCCTGGCAATGTATGGGTATAGGATAATAAATCATTGTTGGAACGTTCTTTTCATTAAGTTTAAAAATGATTTCATCTCTATTTTGCTTTTCAAATATTTTCAATGTGTATTGAGCCCAAACTGACGATTTGTGATTTTCAATATTTGGAACATAAAAAAGTTCTTTCAATTTTTTATTATATTTTTCTGCAATATTTTGTCTCAATTTAATTTCATTAGGAAAAATTTTTAGTTTTTCAATTAAAATTGACGCTTGAAGAGTATCTAAACGAGAATTAATTCCAATTGATATATTTTCATATTTGCTTTTCCCTTTTCCATGAACTCTCAATGAGTAGAGCTTCTCAGCTAAAGATTCATTAGAAGTAAAAATAGCCCCACCATCTCCATAGCATCCTAAAGGTTTTGACGGAAAGAAACTGGTAGTAGTTATGTCAGCAATATTTCCAACACATTTATTTTTATATCTAGCTCCAAAACTTTGAGCAGCGTCTGAAATTATCCAAAGTTTTTCTTTGCGAGCTATTTTGATAATTTCATCATATTCCGCAGGCAGACCAAACAAGTCAACAGAAATAACCCCTACAATTTTTTTCTTTTGTTTTTTAGCAGATTCAATACAGCGATTTATACTATTAATATCTATATTAAAGTTTTGATAATCTACATCTACAAACATAGGCTCGGCTCCCAATAAGGGAATAGCTTCTGCTGATGCTGAAAATGAAAACGAAGGACATAATACTACATCACCTTTGCCAACATTTAATGCCATTAAACTTAGGAAAAGCGCATCTGTTCCGTTGCCACATGTTATTGCAAACTTTGAACCACAAAAATCTGATAGTTTTTTCTCAAGGATTTTAACTTCAGGGCCTAAAATGTAATTATTATTATCTAATACCCTTTGAATTGAATTATAGATTTTATCTTTAATTCTATTTTGCTGAACTGATAAGTCTAAAAATTTTGGTTTCATAACATACTAATTCTTAATAGTTAGTATACCATTTTCTTCATTATAAACTTCTCCAGTCTTGGGGCAAATTAAATTCGAATTTAATTTTTCTCCTGATCTAGATACCCACCCTATCCTCTTGGCCGGATTTCCAACAACTAAGGAAAAATTTGATATATCTTTGGTTATAACTGATCCAGCTCCAATCATTGAATAAGAGCCGATATTATTTCCACATATTACAGTTGCATTTGCGCCTATAGACGCACCCTTTTTAACGATTGTTTTTAAAAATTCATTTTTTCTTTCTATCTCTGCTCTAGGTGATAATACATTTGTAAAAACACATGATGGGCCACAAAAAACATAATCCTCAATTAAAACACCATCATAAATTGAAACATTATTTTGTATTTTACAGAAATTACCAATTTTAACATTTGGGCCAATCATTACATTCTGGCCAATAATACAGTTTTGACCAATTTCACTGTTTTTCATAATATGCGAAAAATGCCAAATTTTTGTATTTTTACCAATTTTACAATTTTCATCCACAAATGAAGATTTGTGTAAAAAAAAATTTTTATGCATAGAAAGGCTTTCTAGAATTTTTATTTTCTTATTAGTATATTATTATACTAAAATTCATTAAACCATAAAAAGGTGATATTTTTTATTTCTTCAATGATCCTAATTTCAAATTTTCTTTATATTTTTTAACATGAAATTAATAATGAATTTAAATAAATTGATTTTAAAATTAATAATTATGGGAAATTACTTCATTTCTAACAAAACTTCTTAAACTATCAATTGAGATTGTCTGCCCTTTAATTTCTACATTCCAAAATGTCCATCCATTACATGCAGGTAATCCTTGAACCTTAGCTCCAACAGAATGTATAGAACCTTTGGAATTATCTGAAATAACACTTCCATCCGCTCTTACCTTCGCAAACCATTTTTTTCTTCCATCAAATAATACTTCTCCTGGTTGTAAAAGTCCTCTTTCAAGCAAGGCTCCAAAAGGTATTCTTTTTTCTTGTTTTTTTGATTTAGTTACTTCTATTTCATTATCATTGAGTCTATTTATATTGTTTATTCTTTTTTCTGCTTGAAGGATGTATTTCTGATTACTTTCAATTCCAATCCAGTTTCTTCCATATTTTTTTGCAACCGCACCTGTCGAACCTGAGCCAAAAAAGGGATCTAAAATCGTATCTCCTGGATTGGTTGTTGAGAGCACTATTCTTGATAACAATGATTCTGGTTTTTGAGTTGGATGAACTTTTTCTCCATTTAACTTTAATCTTTCTTTCCCATTGCAAATTGGTAATGCCCAATCAGAACGCATTTGTTTTTCTCCATTTAAACTTTTCATAGCATCATAATGAAAAGTATATTTTGCATTTTTTGATTTTGATGCCCAGATAAGAGTTTCATGAGCATTAGTAAATCTTGTTCCTTTGAAATTTGGCATTGGGTTCGTTTTCAACCAAACAACATCATTAAGTATCCAAAATCCTAAATTTTGGATAATATAACCTACCCGAAAAATATTATGATAACTTCCTATTGTCCATAAAGTTCCTGTTTCTTTCAGAATACGCTTACACTCTTTTAACCAGTTTTTCGTAAATTTATCATAATTATCAAAGGAAGAAAATTTATCCCAATCATCACTTACACCATGAACTTTAGATTGGTCAGGTCTATGCAATTCATTTTGAATTTGAAGATTGTATGGGGGATCAGCAAAAACAAGATCAATGCTTTGATCTTTAATGGTCTTCATTACTTCTATGCAATTACCATTTATAATTTGATTTAACTTCATAGCTTAAATTTTTAGCTGTTAATAACCTGTGAATAAAAGCTAAAAAGTGCAATAAAGTCAAATAGTTAAGTGCTTTTAATTTTGTTGACTATATATTGTGTTTCATAAAAAAACCATTACCTTATATTGTGTCTGTGTTTAACCTTAATAAATTTTTTATCGGCTTAAAGCTTTTCCTGTGTTGCTGTGTCGGACCGTGTTTCGCTAGTGCTTTTTGATGTTCTTTTGTCCCATACCCCATGTTGTTGGACCATCCATATCCAGGTGAAATCACATCAAGCCTTTTCATCTCTTGGTCTCGCGTTTGCTTTGCAATAATTGAGGCAGCAGCAATAGATGGAGATATACCGTCACCCCCTTTTATACAATATATGTTTCCATGAAAGTTTTTTTCAAAATCAGGTTTTTGAGGTCCATCTATTAATATCGAAACCACGTTCAAGATACTAGGAATTGATAAATACATATTATTTATTGCTCTTTCCATAGACAACCATGTTGCCCTAATAATTCCCAAACTATCAATTTCATTAGCAGAGGAAAACCCTGTTCCATAAATGCATGAATGTTCAAGTTGGTTCATAATCAATTGTCTTTGCTGAGAACTTAATTTTTTTGAGTCATTTAAATTTTTTGGTAATAATTTTTTTTTCCCTCGAGGTATATAAACTGCACCAGAAACAACAGGACCTGCCCAAGGGCCCCTCCCAACTTCATCAACACCAATTACTGGATTATTAAATTGTTTGTCAAAATTCCAATTTAACAAATCATTTCTTTCTACCTATACCTTTTTCTAACAACCTTGGCATTATCTCGACAAAATTACATGGCTTATGCCTAAAATCGAGCTGATGAACTAAAATTTGATCCCAAGCATCTTTGCATGCAGATGTGCTCCCTGGCAAAGCAAAGATAAACTTTCCTTTTGCCACACCAGCTGTAGCTCTTGATTGAATAGTAGATGTACCAATCTTTTTATATGATAAATAACGAAATAACTCACCAAAGCCTTCAATTTCTTTATCAAATATTTCTTTGAATGCTTCTGGAGTTACATCTCTGCCAGTCAAACCTGTTCCACCAGTAGAAATTATTACCTCAATTTCATCATCATTTAACCAGGATTTTACCTGTGTTTGAATATTATGAATATCATCTTTGACTATTTTTCTGTCTCTTAGTTTGTGTCCGGCATCAATGATATTTTTCATTAATAAATCTCCGGACTTATCTTGTTCTATACCTCTAGTATCAGAGACAGTCAAAAGAGCTATTGAAATCGAAATAAATTTCCTATCTTGCATTTTTAAACTTTCAAATTCATTTTTAAGAGTTAATTTAAAACATATCAATTATTTCAAAATCTTTTTTTATGGGCCAAGCGCCTGAAGATATTATTTCAATTTCTGGTATTGTTTTATTAAATTTAGATCTATAAATGTATAAATTTTTCAATACTGATTTAATATAACCTCTTGTTTCTCGTGAAGGAAGAGATTCAATAAAAAGAAGTGGATCATTATCAAAATTAGTTTTTTTAATCCACTTGTTTAAATTTCCCGGGCCACCATTATATGCGGCAAGCATTTTGATTACATTATGGTTTACAATTGGTTCATTCAATAAATGTTCTAAGTATTTTTCTCCTATATTAAAGCTTACTTCTGGTATTAAAAGATCATGTCTTAATTTTCCACTTCTATAATTTTTATCTCTCATTATAAATGCTGCGGTTGAAGGAAGTATCTGCATCAAACCTTGAGCTTTGGCAGGAGATTTACCTCTTTGATCAAATCTTGATTCTTGTCTGACAATTGATAAAATAAGTGAATTGTCTAAAAAATTAGTTTCATTCTGAAAAATAAAATGAGGATACAAAGCACCATACCAACTTATTCCTGTTTCTTTTCTTTGAATATCCGCCAACCTATAGGATAGAGATGGCATTCCATTATGTGCAGCAAAAGTCATTAATTGAATATGATAATTTTTAGGTGTTCTGGGATATAATTTTCTCAACTCCCTTTCTGCATGCCAATATTCACCAACTTGAATAAGCCCAAACGCCCTTTTACCTCCCTTTTGATTATATAACCAAGACATAAAATCTTT
>MDSZ01199239.1_pt1 | contig 10379 bp, 8 predicted proteins | sample 811201 | NCBI WGS metagenome assembly MDSZ01 (sample SAMN05326647, study PRJNA326480) | marine metagenome | isolation source: seawater | place: Indian Ocean: North | collected 2010 | reverse complement strand
TATTTCGCTCCCTTTCTTAAAATTCATTGAGCTCAAAGCTAGTAGGTTTGCAGAAGAGCCTGAATTGACCATTAATCCATATTTTTTTCCAAAAACTTTTGATACTTTTTTTTCTAAATTCTTAACATTTTTCCCATCAATGAGAGATAAACTATTTTTTTTTAAAACTCTATTTACAGCATTTATTTCTTTATGGTCATAAACAGCTTTCCCATAATAAATTTTTTTCATAATTTTAATTATTATATTAAATGATATAAAAGATCCATGGATCAATATAGTGTAACTAAAGAAATTACAATAATATTAGTTTTGTATAGAGAAGATTATAATCTTTTATTAAAAACATTAGATAAAATCAGAAACTTTAGAAAAATAATAATTGATAATTCAAATAATCTAGAATTGAAAAACAAAATAGAGAAAGAATTTATAATTGAAGAATATATTTTAAATAAAAAAAATATTGGATTTTCATCGGGATACAATCAAGGTGTAAAATTATGTAAAACTGATTTTACACTTATTCTCGGCCCCGATTGTATAATCAATCAAAAAAGTATTTTAAAATTATATGAAAAACTTAAAGATGATAAAAATTGTTTTTTAACAACAGCCACATCCTATAATGAAAATAATCAATTAACTTATACAGGTGGTTTACTTCCCGAAAATGGGGAAAAAAGCTTTCCTATAAAACTTGAGGGGGACATTTGTGTCGAAAATACTTTAGGCGCATGTATGTTTTTTAGAAAAAAAGATTTTATTGATATAGGATTATTTGATGAAAATTTCTTTATTTTTTTTTCTGATGATGATTTATGTAGAAAGATAAAAAAAAAAAATAAGTATATAATTCAAGTTTTTGATTCAAAATGCATTCATACACACGGGATAAGTAAAGTAAAAATTTTTTTGGAAAAAATTTATTTAAGGGAACATTACTATTTACTTGATAAATTTCATTATTTTCATAGATCAGAAAATCATAAAAATTTAATGGATAATATCAAAAATAAAAAAAATAATTATTTAATAAAGTTAATTCTTTCCATGATTATTTTAAGATTAAAAAAAATAGTATATTATTTTGCTAGATATACTGCGATAATAAAATTTAATCGTTATTTAAAAAAGTTAGACTAAAAAATCTATGAATTTTTCTTTATTTTTTCTTATGTAGCTAGGTAATTCTTCATCCTCAATAACTTTGAATTCAAAATTCCTACCAAATAAGTCTTTTTTAAATCTTATTTTTTTTTCAATTTCTTCAACATTGGTAAATTCTGGCTTGTCGAATTCATTATGTGCAAAAGATTTTATTTTATTACTAATTTCCTTCGGCGTCATAACAAAAGAAAAATGCCACCCTCCATTCTCTACTATATTCCATTTTATTTTGTCTAATCTATAAAATGGATAATTCTTTACCTTTTGTTTTCTTAACCATTGAGGATTTTTCAAAAATTTATATTTACACATTTTTGAGCCATACCAATTAGTTTCAGAAATGTTTAGTAAATTAAATTTATAATAAATCATTTTTTGTTTGAAGGCTGTGTATTTACTTTTTGAAGACAAAATCTTACTAATATTTTCTAAATTAGGTATTTCATCTATATCTGAAATGATAATATAGTCATCTTTGTAAACATTACTTAAACCTTTTAAGATATAATTCCTATGAAAATTTTCTCTTTCCCAATGAGAAAGGTTATTTGGAAAATTATCAATTTGAAAGTATTCAATTTTATTTCTAAATTTTGAAAAATTATCAATATTGAAATTATATTTTTCTTTTCTTCCCCCACTATGATGATGTCTAGCTTCTATAATAATAAATTTATCAATATATTTATTAAGTAAATTTAGCCTTAGATTTAATATTAGATCCTCTGAGTTATAAAGAAAGCAATCTATTATTTTCATTTTCTATCTTTGTTTATCTTTAAAACTCCAATAAATGCTTCTTGTGGTATTTCTACTCTTCCAAATTGTTTGGATCTCGCCTTACCTTTTTTTTGTTTTTCTAATAACTTTCTCTTTCTATCTGTTGCTCCACCACCATGGATTTTAGTTAAAACATCTTTTTTAAAACCCTTTATTGTTTCACGTGCAATAATTTTTCCACCGATAGCTGCTTGAACTGGAATCATGAAATTATGTCTTGGTATCAAATCTTTCAATTTTTCACAAACTTCCCTTCCTGTTTTTTGAGCTAAATTTTTATGAATCATCATAGCAAGTGCATCCACAGGCTCTCCGTTTACTAAGATTCCGAGTTTGACTAAATCTCCTTCTCTGTGTTCAATAATTTCGTAATCAAAGCTCGCGTAACCACTTGTCATGGACTTAATTCTGTCGTTAAAATCAAAAACTACTTCGTTCAATGGTAGCTCATAACTCAAAACTGCTCTATTTCCAGAATAATTTAAATTTGTTTGAATTCCTCTTTTATCTTGGCAAAGTTTAATTATAGATCCCAAGTATTGATCTGGAGTTATTATTGTTGCCTTAATCCAAGGTTCTTCAATCAATTTAATTAATGAAGGATCCGGTAAACTTGATGGATTTTGCAAATCCATTATAGATCCTTTATTTAAATGGATTTTGTAAACAACACCAGGAGTCGTAGTTAATAGATTTACATCAAATTCTCTCTCTAATCTTTCTGTGATAATTTCAAGATGAAGTAAGCCTAAAAATCCGCACCTAAATCCCAGTCCTAATGCAGATGATGACTCTGCTTCAAATGAAAAACTTGCATCATTCAGTTGAAGTTTAGCCAAACCATCTTTTAATTTTTGATATTCAGAACTGTCGACTGGGAATAATCCACAAAAAACAACTGGTTTACTGGGTTTAAATCCTGGTAGAGCCTTTATTAAAGGTTTAGTTGCATCACAAATAGTGTCACCAACTTTAGTTTCTGATAAAATTTTTATCCCAGTTGTAATAAAACCTATCTCGCCTGTATTCAATTCATTAATATCTTTTGCTTTAGGTGTAAAAACACCTACTTTTTCAACTATATAATCTTGATTAGTTGATAGCATTTTAATTTTCATATTCTTTATTAATTTCCCATTTATTACTCTTACTAAAATTACGACACCCAAATAAGTATCATACCAACTATCTACCAATAAACATTTTAAGTCCTCATTAGAATTACCTTTTGGACCAGGTAATTGATTAATTATTTTTTCTAAAATTTCCTCAATTCCATCTCCAGTTTTGCCCGAACATGGAACCGCATTTTCAGTATCAATACCTATTACCTCCTCGATTTGTTTTTTAGTTCTTTCTAGATCAGATGCTGGTAAATCTATCTTATTTAATACAGGAATAATTTCATGATTTATTTCCAGGGCTTGATAAACATTTGCAAGTGTTTGTGCCTCAACGCCTTGAGTACTATCAACAATCAATATTGAACCTTCACAAGCATAAAGTGATCTACTTACTTCATAACTAAAATCTACATGTCCAGGTGTATCTATAATATTCAAGATATAATTTTTTCCATTTTTTGATTTATAATTGAGTTTAACTGTCTGAGCTTTAATTGTTATTCCCCTCTCTCTTTCAATATCCATTGAATCCAAAACTTGTGATTTCATCTCTCTTTCTGTTAAACCACCACACTTATGAATTATTCTATCTGCAATGGTTGATTTTCCATGGTCAATGTGAGCAATAATTGAGAAGTTTCTTATATTGTCGATAGTGCTCATTTTTTTTATTTATTATGTAGATCGAATTTTAGCACCAGTTTTATTTTCTACTGTATCAATAATTAATTTATTAATATTTTCTAAATCCTTATCTTTCAAAGTTTTATTCATTGATTGTATTGTAACATTTAAAGCTATAGATTTCATGTCATTGGGAATATTGCTACCTTCATAAATGTCAAAAATATTGACTTCTTTGATAAGTTCCTTATCAACATTAGAAATTATATCTACTAAAGTTTGAGACTTAAAATTTTTGTTTATTAAAAACGCAAAATCCCTCTCTGATTTTTGAAAATCTGATACCTGATAAATTTTTTTTTGGTCTTTAAGTGATCTTTTGGTTTTTTTTAAATTATCAACAAAAATTTCAAATCCAATTAAAGCTTCAGTTTTAATGTCAACTTTTTTTAAAATATTTGGATGAATTTCCCCAAAATATGCTGCAATTTTTTTTTCTTCTTTATTTATAAAAATTCTACCTGATTTACCTGGATGATAATAATTTGGTGTTTGATCATCAACAATAAGTTTTGATTTTGTATATCCTGCTTCAATTAAAGTTTGAATAACATCCCTTTTAATATCAAAAACATCAACATTTCTATCTTCTTCTATCCATGACAACCTCGATACTTTTCCAGATCGCAAACCACCTATTACTGTTTCTTGCTCTCCTGGATTGGATCCGTGAAATATTGGACCAATTTCAAATAAAGATAGATCTTTTATGCCTCTATCTAAATTCTTATTTAAATACATTAATAAATTTGAAAAAATTGAGTTTCTTAAAACATTTAAATCTGAGCTTATTGGATTTATAATTTCAATATCTTTTTCATTAGATCTAAATAAATCATTTATTTTCGAGTCGGTAAATGACCATGTAATTACTTCTTGGTATCCTTTTGTTGCTACTGATCTTTGCAAAAAATGAAATAACTTTTGAGTTTTATTTAAAGTAGATTTTGATCTTGTTTTGATTGGTTCTATCAAATTAATTTTATTATATCCATAAATTCTTACTAACTCTTCAACTATATCAACTGGTTGATTAATATCAGGCCTCCAAGACGGTACTGTAATTTTAAGAATATTTTTACTATTTTTAACCTCAAAACCTAAATCTTTTAAAATTTTTAAAATTTCTTTTGTAGAAATTTTTAAACCTGAAATTTTTTCAAATAATTTAATTTCAAATTTTATATTTCTTTTATGATAATTTTCAATTTTCTGAACATCTATTTTACTAATTTGACCACCACAAATTTCTTTAATCAATTTTGCAGCTTTTTCTAAACCCTCCTCTTGTGATAACGGGTCTATCCCACGTTCAAATCTAAATTTTGCATCTGTATCAATATTCAATTTTTTTGAAGTTTTTCTTATAGATCCAGGATTAAAATAAGCAGACTCAATTAGCACATTTTTAGTATTTAACTCTGTTGCGGATCTAGTGCCTCCAATAATACCACCTAGTCCTAATACTCCTCCCTTATCAGAAATAACACACATACCATTTTCAAGTTCATATTCTTTATTATCTAAAGCTTTAAACATCTCACCCTTTTTTGAGTTTCTTACAACTATTCCATTTTGAATTTTATCAGCATCATATGCGTGTAATGGTCTATTTAAATCTAACATCACATAATTTGTGATATCAACAATGGCTGAAATAGGTTTTTGACCTACTGAGACCAATTTATCTTTCAACCATTTTGGACTTTCTGTATTTTTAACATTAGTAACTAAACAACTCCCAAAAGTTGTGCAACATTGGTTCTTTTCTTTCAAAATTTTAATACTTATTTTTTGTTTATTTTTAGACTTTATTTTATTTGTTTTATAAACTTTCAATTTTCCGAAACCTGCTGATGCTAAATCTCTAGCTATGCCTCTCACACCTAGGCAATCTGGTCTATTTGGTGTAATAGATAAATCAATTAAATTAGAATTATCATTTTTAAAATATTGCTTTCCAATCTTATTTTTAAATAGTTTTTCATTAAGTGCACAAATACCATCGCTTTCATCAGATAGATTTAGCTCTGATTCAGAACAAAGCATACCATAAGATGTAACTCCTCGTATTTCTGAAACAGAAAGTTTCATATTATTTTTTGGAATAATAGCTCCTGGTGGAGCATAAATCGTTAGAAGACCATCTTTTGCATTTTTAGCACCACAGACAACTTCAACAATCTTTTTTTTTCCAATATCTACTTCACAAATTTTTAATCTATCAGCGTTTGGATGTTTTTCTGCTTTAATGATTTTTGCTACTAAAAATTTTTCTAGACTTGAATTATTTTCTATGTTTTCAACCTCTAAACCAATATCTGTTAATTTTTCAATAAGCTGTTTCTCTGAGTTTTTGGTTCGAAGATGGTCTTTAAGCCAATCAAAAGTAATTTTCATCTACTCAATCCTCTATAATTAGTTGGAACATCCAATGGATCAAAACCAAAATGATTTAACCATCTATAATCGCATTCAAAAAAAGATCTTAAATCATTAATGCCATACTTCAACATTGCTAATCGGTCTATCCCAATACCAAAAGCATAGCCTTGATATTTATTAGGATCGACTTTTACATTTTTCAAAACGTTAGGATGAACCATTCCACACCCTAAAATTTCAAGCCATTTATCTCCCTCACCAATTATTATTTTACCATCAATAATTTTATATCCTATATCTACCTCTGCTGAAGGTTCTGTGAAAGGAAAGTGACTTGGTCTAAATCTCATCTTAATTTTTTTGATTTCAAAGAATTCTTTTATAAAATAATTTAGACAACCTTTTAAATGACCCATATTTATATCTTTATCTATATGCAGACCCTCAACTTGATGGAACATCGGTGAGTGTGTTTGATCGCTATCTGATCTATAAGTTCTTCCTGGTGCAATTATTTTAAAAGGTGGTTTATCTTTTAACATGGTTCTAATTTGCACTGGTGATGTATGAGTCCTTAATAATTTTTGTCTTTTTCTGTCTAAGTAAAATGTATCATGCATATCTCTAGCTGGATGATTATCTGGAGTATTTAAAGCAGTAAAATTATTATATTCATTTTCAACATCTGGCCCCTCTTCAACACTAAAACCTATTTCAGAAAAGATTGATGAAATTTCGTCAATTGTTTGGGATACAGGATGAATTTTGCCTGTAACAAAATTTCTTTCCGGTAAAGTGACGTCAATTTTTTCCTTACTTAATTTTTGATTTATCTCTGTAGACTCTATTTCACTTATTTTTTGATTAATTCTATTTTGCAATTCATCTTTGATAATGTTGAGTTCTTGAGCAAATTTTTTTTTCTCAGTCTCCTCAATAGTTCCAATTTTTTTGAATTGAGATGATATTAAACCATTTTTTCCAAACAATTCAGATTTGATTTCATTTATTTCTAACAAATTGAGATTGTCCTTAAGTTTAGACAAATATTCTTCCTTAATTTTTTTTAGATCCGACATTTTTACAGATTATTTCTTCAGCAAAATAAAACAATAGCGAAGATTAATTTAAGGCAGATTGTGCTTTTTGAACAATGGTTTTAAAGGCTTCTGGGCTATCATAAGCAATTTCTGCTAGTATTTTTCTATCAATTTTTATTCCACATTTACTTAAACCATTTATAAATTTAGAATAAGTCAATCCCTCAGCTCTAACACCTGCATTAATTCTTTGGATCCATAAAGATTTAAAATCTCTTTTTTTATTTCTTCTATCTCTATATGCATACTGCATGGCTTTTTCCATTGCTTGCCTTGCAACTCGAATTGTGTTTTTTCTTCTACCCCATTGACCTTTAACACTTTTTAAAACTTTTTTATGTTTAGCTCTACTAGTTACTCCACGTTTTACTCTTGCCATTTTAACCTCTTAAACTATATGGCATATACGATTTGACAATTTTTCCATCTTGTTTTGACATCGTAGTAGTGCCCCTTAATTTTCTAATTTGAGAATTTGATCTTTTAATCATACCATGTCTCTTGCCTGCTTGAGCCATTATTACCTTACCTCTTGCAGATATTTTGAATCTTTTTTTTGCTGAGCTTTTAGTTTTAAGTTTTGGCATAATTGAGCGAGTTTATACAAAGAATGTAATAAATTTACAACCTATATTAAGGCCTATAAAGGCTGGATTACCATGATCATTTGTTTGCCGTCAAATTTTGGATGAAGCTCAACTTTGCCTATATCTTTCATATCTTCCTTAATCTTAGTCATAAGTTCATTGCCTAAATGGGAGTGCTGAAGTTCTCGACCCTTAAACCTTATTGTAAATTTTACCTTATCGCCTTTTGCGATAAATTTTTTTGCATTTTTAACTTTAAACTCATAATCATGAGTTTCTGTAACTGGTCTCATTTTAATTTCTTTAAGTGCAATTATTTTTTGTTTTTTTTTTGCTAGATTTGCTTTTTTTTGAGCATCATATTTGAATTTACCCATGTCCATTATTTTACAAACTGGAGGATTAGCATTAGGAGCTATCTCTATTAGATCTAGACCCTGATTTTTTGCCATTGAAATTGCCTCGTTTGTATTGATTATTCCTAAATTTTCTCCATCGTTAGCAATAACCTGAACTTCTGGTGACGAAATCCTATTGTTTGATTTTGGACCACGATCTTTTGTCCTTCTTTGAAAATAATTTTGTTTAAAATCTGCCACTTAGTTTTTTGAAGATACTTTATTTAAAGCTGAGAATTTTTTTAAAAATAAATTTAGTTCCATATTTTCTTGTTTATTAGAATCCAATCTTCTAATGGTTACTGAGTTGCTGTCAACTTCTTTTTTACCACAAATAAGTAAAAGAGGGATTTTCGCTAAAGAATGATCTCTTATTTTATAATTTAGGTTATGTTTTTTTAAATCTACAACAGAACTTATGCCAGCATTTTTTATTTTTTTTGATACTTTTATTGCATAGTCATCAAATTCATCAGAGATTGGAATTACAACAGTCTGTAATGGTGAAATCCAAAATGGGAATTTTCCTGCATAATTTTCGATTAAAATTCCTATAAACCTTTCCAATGAACCAAATAATGCTCTATGTAACATAACTGGAATCTTTTTTGAACCATCTCTATCAACATATGATGCGCCTAGTCTACCAGGTAAATTAAAATCGACTTGCAAAGTTCCACACTGCCAATCTCTACCAATAGCATCTCTCAAAACAAATTCAATTTTTGGTCCATAGAATGCACCTTCACCCTTATTTATAGTATATTCTAGTTTAGTAGCTTTCACTGCTTCCAACAAAGCAGCTTCAGCTTTGTCCCACACACTATCATCACCTACTCTTAAATCTGGTCTATCAGAGTATTTCAAAATAACATTTTCAAAACCAAGGTCTTTATAAATTTCTAAAATAAGATTAGTTACTGTCAAACATTCTTCAGTTATTTGATCCTCTGTACAAAATATATGCGCATCGTCTTGTGTAAATGCTCTTACTCTTAAAAGTCCATGAAGTGCACCGGAAGGTTCATAACGATGAACTTTTCCAAATTCAGACATCTTTAAAGGTAAATCTTTATAACTTTTCAAACCTTGATTAAAAACCTCTACACACCCAGGACAATTCATTGGTTTTATAGCAAATATTTTTTCGTCTGGGGTTTTTGACGTATACATGTTATCTCCAAATTTTTCCCAATGACCAGATTTTTCCCAAAGAGTTCTATCTAAAACCTCAGGTGTATTTATTTCTTTATAACCAGCAATATCTTGTTTCATCCTCATGTAATTAATCAATTTTTGAAACAATGCCCATCCTTTCTCGTGCCAAAAAACTGATCCTGGACTTTCCTCCCTAAAATGAAATAAATCCATTTCTTTACCTAATTTTCTATGATCTCTTTTTTCAGCTTCCTCTAATCTTTTTAAATAATTATCTAAATCTTTCTGACTTGCCCAACTTGTTCCATATATTCTTTGGAGCATTTCATTATTTGAATCTCCTCGCCAATATGCACCTGAAACTTTTGTTAATTTAAAAAATTTACCAATTTTGCCAGTAGAAGATAAATGTGGTCCTCTACATAAATCATTCCATTCACCATGAAAATAAATAGATACCTCTTCATTCTTAGGAATACTCTCAATTAATTCTGCTTTATATAACTCTCCTTTTTTTTTAAAATATTTAATTGCTCGATCTCGATCCCATACTTCTCTTTTAGTTTTTTCATCACGATCAACTATTTCCCTCATTTTTTCCTCAATCTTTTTCAAATCTTCTTCAGTAAATGGTTCTTTTCTAGCAAAATCATAATAAAAGCCATTTTCAATAACTGGACCGATAGTGACTTGAGTGCCTGGAAAAAGTTCTTGAACAGCCATGGCCAATACATGTGCTGTATCATGTCTAATTGTTTCAAGACCCTCATCATTTTTGGACGTAAAAATCTTAATAGAACAATTTTTTTCAATCAAATAATCTAAATCTTTAAGTTCTCCATCTATGCTTATGACTATGGCTTGCTTAGCTAATGATTTACTTATCTTTTCAGCAACCTCTAGTCCTGTAACTTTTTTTGGAAAATCTAACTTGTTTCCATCTGGTAAGGTAATTATAGGCATTTAATTTAGTAATCTTTTATACTCTGAATA
>MDSZ01030652.1_pt1 | contig 10379 bp, 10 predicted proteins | sample 811201 | NCBI WGS metagenome assembly MDSZ01 (sample SAMN05326647, study PRJNA326480) | marine metagenome | isolation source: seawater | place: Indian Ocean: North | collected 2010 | reverse complement strand
ACAAAATGTTTTAATTTTTCAATTGAAATTTTTTCACAATAATAACCTTCACTTGAACATCTTCTTACTGCATCCTGTTTTTTTGTTATTAAATTATATTCTTTAATTGTATTTGAACCACAAGAGGGACATTTTTTTGGAAATATAAATTTTGAACTAATTTTTGGTCTTTTTTTTTTATCCACATGAAGAATATGTGGTATAACATCTCCAGCTCTTTCGATAGTTACTGTATCGCCTACTCTCACATCTTTTCTATTTATTTCATCTTCATTATGTAGTGTTGCATTTGAAACTAAAACACCACCAATATTAATTGGCTTAATTTTTGCTACAGGAGTAAGAGCTCCAGTTCTTCCGATTTGAATATCTATATCTATAATTTGCGAAATAGCTTTATTAGAAGAAAACTTATGCGCAATAGCCCACCTGGGTGCATTAGCTACAAAACCTAATCTTTTTTGTAAAGTAAAATCATTTATTTTATAAACAATACCATCTATATCAAAATCTAGATCAGCTCTTTTTTTTTCAATTTCACTATAGTTCTTTATCAAATTTTTTATACCAGTGATTGATTTATTAAGCGGATTTGTTTTAAATCCCCATTCACTTAATTTAATTAGAAAATCATATTGATTATTTATTCTTAAACCTTTTTCAAAACCAAAAGTATAGGCAATGAATTTTAGAGGAATCTTTTTAGTATCTGCAGGATCTTTTTGTCTTAGTGAACCAGAGGCAGCATTTCTTGGATTTGCAAACTTATCCTTTAGATTTTCAAAATCACTATTTTGAATAAAAACTTCACCCCTAATATCTATTTCCTCAGGAAAATCTTTAGATGAAATAATTTTAGGGATATCTTTTATTGTTGTAAGGTTAGCGGTTATATCCTCTCCTTGCTTTCCGTCACCTCTGGATAAACCTCTGATAAACTTACCATTGATGTAAGTCAAAGATGCTGAAATACCATCTATTTTTGGTTCAGCTGTGTATGAAATTTCTGAATTATTTTTTTGTGAAAGAAAATTATGTATTTTTTTTTCAAAATTAGAAAGATCTTCTTCATTATAAGCATTGGAAAGAGAAAGCATGGGTACTTTATGTGAAAATTTTTTAAAGTTTTTAGAAGGTTTGTGACCAATTTTTTTTGAGGGAGAGTCTTTTGATTTAAGAAATTTATGCTTTTTCTCTAAATTTAAAATTGAATTCTTTAATTTATCATATTCTTCATCTGTAATTTCAGAAATATTATCGTTATAATATTTTTGATTATAATAAACTAGAGATTTAATTTTTTTTTTGTATTCTTTTTGGATTAAATCTTTACTCATATTAATCAAAAAGTTTCTTGAATCTTTTCATAACTCCTTTTTTATCTTTCTTAATTTCTTTATTAAAATCCATTGAATAATTTTGATTAAAAATCTTATATGATTTTTTGTACCATTCACTTGACAAATAGTTATATCCTAACGTATTAGCATATTTTTGTGATTCCTCAATCAAGCCTAATGTATAATTTATTTCAACTAATCTATGCAATGCCTCTTCTACAAAAACTGTTTGATTATAATTTTCAATTACATTTTTAAATCTATTAATTGAAGCTATCCATTTTTCTTTTTTTAAATAATGTCTTCCTAAATACATTTCCTTAGCTGCTAATATATTTTCAATTAAACTAAGTTTAAATTTTGAGTCTAGTGCGAATTCAGTATTTGGGTATTCTTTTATAATAAACTCAAATTTTTCCTTGGCTTTAATTATAGGTCCTGAATCTCTTTTTTCATCCTCAATGGTTTCATAATAACAAATTGCAATTAAATAATGTGCATAAGCTAAATCCTTTGATTGAGGATAAACTAAAATAAATCTCTCTAAATTTGAAAGTGCCTCAGTATAATAATTATGTAAATAAAATGAATAGGATGCCATAAGTGCTGCTTGTGATGCCCACTTTGATTGAGGAAATAAAAGTTCAGCTTCTAAAAATTTTTTAGATGCAAAATATGGATCTCCCTCTTTCAACGATTGGTATGCTTCTTTGTAAGCAGAAATCATTTCTAAATCTTGCCTATTCTCTTTAATAGACGAAATTTCATTTTCATTTTTAGAACATGAATTAAATAAAAACAAAATTGAAAAAGAAAATACAATAATTTTTTTCATAATTATAAATTAAATTAATTATAAAGATAAAAAAAAATTATGCTATAGATCTTAATATAGTTTTATTAATTATTGTATGGGGTAAATTTCTTTCTTGAATTTCAATAATTGAGAAGTTTTCACTATCACTAAATAATTTTCTTAATATTTGATTAGTTAGATAATGACCGCCCTGAGAGCACTTGACACTTCCGATTATTCTATAACCACTGGTAAAAAGATCACCAATACAGTCAAGAATTTTATGATTTACAAACTCTTTTGTATTTCTAAGACCACCATTATTTAATATATTTTCATCTTTAACTACTATTGCATTATCTAAACTACCGCCTTTAGCTAATCCTTTTTTTTTTATATTTTCTATATCCTCATAAAGACAGAAAGTTCTTGAGCTTAAAATATCTCTTAACTCATCAGTATAAACATTAATTTTATTCTTTTGATTTCCAATAATTTTATTTTTATATTTTATTTCAAATTCAATATCTAAACTTAATTTTGAAGGTTCAATTGAAATAAATCTATCTTTATCTTTTATCTCAATTTTTTTATTGATCTTTATTATCTTAATTGGTCTTTTACTAATTGTAAAATCTGCGATTAAAATTTTTTCTAAAAACTCTTTTGCAGAGCCATCTAATATAGGCACTTCTTCATTATCAATTTCAATTAAAGCATTATCAATTCCCAAACTAAACAAAGCACTCATTAAATGTTCTATGGTAGATACCTTAACGCCAAAATCATTACTTATTGTAGTATTTAAGGATGTGTTACTTACATTTAAAAAACTTGGGTAAACTAAATTATTTTCTTTTAAGTCAATTCTTTTGAAAACTATTCCTGTATCTGGATCTGAAGGTTTAATAGAAAGTTTAGCAACTTTTCCACTATGAAGACCTACACCTTCGAATTGTACTACTTTTTTTAGTGTTTTTTGATTTAATAAGCTCATCGACAGTATAGTTACAGTCAATTAAGGATTTTATGAAAACAACAAATGTTACTGTAAAATACAATTTATCTAAAAAAATTAAAAAATTTCTCGAAAAAACCTAAGTTTTTTTGTGGTTTATTAGTTATCAGAACCTCATTTTGATTAAGTCCATTCATACTGCGTTGGGCGGATTTAAAAATATCATTGTCAGGATCAGGATTAATTTCATTTAAAAAATTGTAACTCAAAATTTTGTTTAATGAAATTTGATATTTAGAAATTGTTTTTTTTAAATTATCTAAAAATAAATTTTTTAGACAAATAAAATCAACTTGAATTACTAAATTCTCATCATTTATATTTTCTGGCAAATAGCTATAATCATTTCCGTCTAGAGAATACTTGTTTATTACCATATGTATAATTTCATCTTTCGGTGAATATTTTTTAAATTGATTTCTTATCTCAAGTAATGCTTCATTTATATTATTTAATTTAGTATTTGTTGTTTTTAATTTATACTTAATAGATGTCTTAGCTGTAAAAAAAATATCACTCTCAATAATTATATTAATTTCATTAATAAAATCTTTTAAACTCTTTTCGAGTTCAATAATATTTGAATCAAGAAAATTTTGGACTAAATTAAGAATATCATTATTTTTGAATTCATTATTTAGAAATTTTTTCGTTAAAATTTTATTATTATCTAAATCAATAGCTTGAAACAAAAAATTTTCTTTTTTTATTACAATAAAATATTGATTATTAGAAATACTATTCATTAACAATCATCAAATTATTTTGTCTCAAATCAATTATTTTTGCATTTTTAAAATCATTTTTTTTAATTAAATCAAAAAATAAGTTTAATTTTTTTACATTTAGATCAGAAGGCATTTTTAAAATTAATCCACTTCTGGTTAAAAGATCCCATCTATTAGATTTAAAATAATACAAATTTTCTATTTCACTAAATTTAAAATTTGAAACATCAATTAATTTTTTAAATTCTAAAAATTTTTTTATATCTATATCTCCAAATATAAATGGCAATTTTAAATTTTTTTCTTTTTTTTCAATCAAATTTCCATTACCTAAAACAATATAATCAACACCATTTTTTTTAGTAAAAGCTAAAAATTTAGTTTTTTTAATTTGAATCTTTATCTTCGAAGGGTAAATTTTAGTAATATTAAGTTCTTCAACTACCTTATTAGAATAAATTATCTTTAGAAGATCATTTTTATCAAAAGAAAAGATATTTAAATTTTTATAATCATCCATATCATTTTGAAGTTTTTGTGTTTCATTATGATTTAAGCCATTTATATCAAATGTTTTAATTTTATAAAAATCAAAAGATAATTTTGTATTATTTACAGTTACGAGTATAAAAAAAATAAATAAGTATATAAAAATTTTTTTACTTATTTGTTGATGCATCATTTATTAGCAATCTAATTAAGTTTATAAAACTTATTCCTTTAAATTGGCAAATTTCAGGAACCAAAGATAATCTAGTCATGCCCGGCTGTGTATTAGTTTCTAGGAGATAAAATTTATTTTTAAAAAATTTAAAGTCTGATCTTGTTACGCCTCTGCACCCGAGTAATTTATGAACTCTATGTGAAATATTCATTAATTCATTAAATTTTTTTTTTGTTAAATTTACCGGTATAATATGCTCAGTTTTTGCTTTGGAATTATACTTTGCCTCATAATCATAAAACATTCTTTTAGGTTTTAACTCAATAGCTCCTAATTTCTTATTTCCAAGAATAGCTGCTTGTATCTCTCTGCCAGGTATGAATTCTTCAATTAGAATATTTTTATAAAATTTAAGATTTTTTAGCCTTCTCCTTAAATTTGTTTTATTACAGATAAATACATTGACGCTTGATCCTTCATTTATAGGTTTAATGACTACTGGGAAACTTAAAATTTTTTTTATTTTAGAATTTAAATTTGAGAAAGAAATATCGTAAGAATACTTAATATATTTTGGTGTTAATATTTTGTTTTTAATAAATATTTTTTTTGATATTTCTTTATCCATAGCTTTTGCTGATGAGATCACTCCTGAATGTGTATAAGGAATTCCAATATTTTCTAAAATTGATTGTATATAACCGTCTTCTCCATATTGACCATGTAAAGCGTTAAATATTACGTCCGGTTTGTACTTTTTTGCCAAATCAAATATATTATAATTTGGTTCACATATCTTTATCTTATATCCATTTCTCTGTAACTCTTTAGCAACTTGCTTTCCAGTTTGAAGGCTGATTTCTCGTTCTTTTGAGATACCTCCTGAGATTATTAAAATTTTTTTTTTCAATTTTCTAAAATCTTTATTTCTTTTTCTATATTAATTCCTGTCTTCTCAAAAACACTTTCTTCAACAAAATTAATTAATTTTTTCATATCCTTAAAAGACGCATTTCCTTTATTAACAAAGAAATTTGAATGTTTATTTGAGATACATGCATCACCAAATTTAGTATTGGATGGAACAGATTCTTTGATCAATTCCCAAACTTTTCTTTTTGTTTTTTTTATTGGATTTTTAAAAGTGCTTCCACCAGTTTTAATTTTTGTTGGTTGGTTGTTTTCTTTTTCACTTTTTAATTTTTTCATTTTTTCTATTATTTTAGTTAAATCCTGTTTTTCACCTTTAAATGAAGCGCTTAAAAAAATTAATTCATCTGATAAATCATTATTCCTATATTCGAAATTTATTTTATTTGCTGGAATTGTAGAAATATTTCCTAATTTATCTATTGCTTGAACTGAAATTAATATGTCTTTAATTTCTCTTTCAAAGCATCCTGCATTCATTTTAATGCCTCCACCTACAGTCCCTGGAATACAAGATAAAAACTCAAATCCAGTTAAAGAATTATCTGCTGCATAATCTGCTAATTTTCTATCTAAGACGCCTGCACCTGAAATAATGATTTTTGAATCTAAAATAGAAAGTCTGCTAAAATTTTTTCCAAGTTTGATTATAACACCATCATAAATTTCATCTGTAATAAGTGTATTAGATCCTGCTCCAATAATATGAATTTTTTCTCTATTATTTAATATTTTTAAGAAATCAACTAATTGTTTTAGATCATTTGCTTTAAAAAAAACTTTTGCTTTTCCTCCAATATTAAACCAATTTTTTTTTTTTAAATCTGCGTTATAAACAATATTTTCGTTAAATTTTTCAATCAATTTTTTTAATTCATTTATTTTCATTTCATTAAATCTGGTAATTCTTTTATCCAATTAGAAATTGACCCAGCTCCCATTCCTATAACTATTTTTTTACCATACATATTTTGTTTTAAATATTTTGCTAATTGATATTGGTTATCAATCATAAGTAATTTAACATTAGAATTCTTTATAATATTTCTTGCAAAATTTTCATAACTAAATCCTAATTTAATTTTTTCTCCTGCTGAATAAATTGGACACAGAATAACTTTATCTGCATCTTTAAAAGCATACGTAAACTTCCTTTTTAAATCTTTTAGTCTCGATATTCTATGAGGCTGGAAAATACATATTTTCTCATAATTGTTGAAAACATGTTTTACTCCTTGCAACACGACTTTGATTTCGGTCGGGTGGTGTGCATAATCATCATAAAAATCCACCTTATTGTATGAGAAAATTTTATTGAATCTTCTTTGAACACCTTTAAAATTTTTTAGTCCTTTTTTTATTTTTCGAACAGGAATGCCTACAGTAAAAGCAACCCCAATTGCTCCGACTGTATTTCTAATATTGTGAATGCCTAGCAAGGGTATTTTAATATTTTTAATATCTATATTTTTTTTGTTCGGCAGTTTAACTGCAAGATCAAACTCTGATAAGGATTTATATTGTCTTACATTTTTTATCCTAAAATTTGCGTTATTTTTTTGCCCATAAGTGTAAAAATTTTTATTTTTTATAGATTTAATTAATTCATTGTTATTTCTGTCATCAATACAAATAAATGATTTTCCAAATAAAGGAACTTTATTAATAAAATCAATGAAGTAACTCTTTAAATCATTCATTGATTTGTAGAAATCCATGTGTTCTCTATCAATATTGGTTATAATTGAATAAGTAGGAGTAATATGAACAAAACTTCCATCAGATTCATCGGCTTCTAAAATTGACCATTCACTTTTTCCTAATTTAGCAGTGTTCTTAATTGAATTAATTACGCCTCCATTTATGATTGTAGGATCAAGTTTTGTTTCTTGAAAAATAGACGCAATCAAAGAAGTTGTTGTTGTTTTTCCATGTGATCCTACAACTACAATGTTTTTCATTAAAGAGACAATGCTTGCCAACATTTTTCCCCTTTTAATTATTGGAATCCTTCTTCTTTTTGCTTCAACCAACTCAGGATTGTTGCTTTTGATTGCAGATGAAATAACTACAATAGTAGCATTTTTCAAATTTTTTTTTGATTGACCTAAATAAACTCTAATCTTTTCTTTTTTTAATCTCTCTATATTTTTATTATTACTTATATCACTTCCTTGGACTTTGAATCCTTGACCTTTCATAATAAGCGAAAGACCACTCATTCCTATCCCACCTATTCCAATAAAATGAATAATTTCTTTCTTAGCTAGTTTAATTTTCATTAAATAATCTAATTAATTTTTGATTTATATCATTCCAAGAGTTATTATAATTTAATTTTTCAAGATTTAATTTTTTATTATTAAATTCAGATTTTTCTTTTAATATATTTGAGATAAAGTTTGTTAATTTTTCTATACTTAAATTATTCTGCTCTAAAACCCAACAACATCCCATTTTCTCATAAAATTGAGCATTTTTCATTTGATGATCATCTTTAGCAGTTGGAAGTGGAATTGCTATAAATGGTTTATTAAGAAAAGAAATTTCAGCTAAAGAGGTAGCTCCAGCTCTTGTAATACATAAATCTGACATTTTTATCAAATCAAAAAATTTGTTCTCAAAACTGAAAATTTTATTTTCGATATTTTTTGAGTTATAAAATTTATTTAAAATCTTTACGCTTTCTGTGTTTGTTTGCTGAATAACTTTAATTCTAAATGATTTAGAAATATTTAACATTACCTCACATAATATATCATTAAAAATTTCAGCTCCTTGGCTTCCACCAAATATTAAAAAACAATACTTGTTATCACTTTCTTTATTTCTTTCTAAAAAATAAAAATCTTTTGGAACTAAAGGTTTTATTAATTCAATTTTGTGAAAAAATTTTTTTGGAAAATTAGATAATTCATTTGAGTAACAAATAATCTTTTTTGAAAAATTTAAGAAAAATCTATTTCCTCTACCCAAGACTAAGTTTGGTTCTAATAATATAATGACTAAACCAAGAATTTTAGCAGCAATAATTAAGGGTAATGACATATATCCACCTATGGACATTACTTTTTCAATTTTTTTTTTTTTTAGAAAAAATATTGATCTAAAAATTAAGTAAATTAGTTTTAAAAATTTAAATGGTAGATAAATATCCAAATTAAATCTTGGTGTATTTATAACAATAGTTTTATCAGTACTAAATGAAGAATACTTTAAACCTCTCACATCTGTAGAATAATATATTTCAAAATTATTTCTTAAATGTTCCTCAATTATTTTTGCAGGTATTACGTGACCTCCTGTTCCACCTGTAGTGATTAATATTTTTTTCACCTTAAGATTTAAATTTTTCTTTTTGTCAAATTTAAGATTATACCAGATAATATTGCGACACTAATTATAGATGATCCCCCATAACTTAAAAATGGTAATGTCATGCCAGTTGTAGGGAATAATCTAATATTTACACCAATATGGATCATTGCCTGTAATAATATCAGGCTAGTCGTTCCTACCAATATTAATCTAGCTTTATTATTCTGCTCTATACTTACTTTTTTTAAAATTGAAAAAATAAATACTATGAAAAGTACCAATATTAAGATTATTACAATAACACCAAATTCCTCTGAAATAACAGAAATGATATAATCTGTGTGAGCTTCTGGAACTCTATTTTTCAATGTGCCTTCTCCAATTCCTTTACCAAAAAAACCTCCACTTGTAATCGAGTCTAATGCTTTGTCTGATTGGAAATTATGAGTGCCTGTTTTGGTGTCGAAAAAAGACAATAATCTATTTTTTATATATTCAAATTTTGGGATATAAAAAGCTATATACAATAAAACAATAATACCCAGTGCAGATAATGATAATAAAAGAAATAAATTTAAACCTGAGATAAAAATTAATATTACCCAACTCAATCCAATTAATAAAGTTTGTCCTAAATCAGGTTGTAAAATTAATAATAAAATAATTAAAGATGTTATGGCAAAGGAAATGATAAATTTTATTGTAAAATTATATAGTCTTTGATTAGAAATTATCAGAGCTAAAACTATAATATAAAAAGGTTTTAATAACTCTATAGGTTGTAATCTTGGTAAAAAAAATAAATCTAACCATCTTGTTGAACCTTTTACTTCAGTCCCGATAAAGGGAACTAAAATTAATAAACTTAATGATACCAAAAAAGCATATATCGAAATTAAATAAAGAGATTCTTGATCAATATAAGATAATATAAATATGATTATTAATCCTATAGAAACAAAAATGAGATGTTTAAAAAAAAAAAATAACTATTTGTATTAAGCTTATCTGATGCAATTAATGATGTTGAAACTAATGAAAAAAATAAACCAATTAAAAAAAAAGAAATAATTAAAATTAGAATAAATTTATCCAAATTTTTCCACCATTGATAATAAGAGAAATAATTAAACATTTTATCTAGCATTAATAAATTTCTTAATTATTTTATTAAAATATTTACCTCTATCTTCAAAATTTTTAAAATTATCAAAAGATGCTGCAGCTGGGCTAAAAAGGATAGTTTTTTTTATAAAATTATCTTTTTTTATATCCTTAAATAATTCACTTAATGCTTTAGTTAAATTAGGGAATTTTTTAATTTTTATTTTTTGTTTTAAATCAATGACAAATTTTTTTTTATTTCTCCCAAATATATAACCTTTTATATTTTTATAATATCTTTTTGGTAAATTAAAGGTGTCACCTTTTTTGGGAATACCTCCTAACAACCAATATATTTGAGCAGATTTTTTTAACATTTCCATTGAAGAAGAATAACTTGTAGATTTAGAATCATTTATGATTGAATAATTATTTTTTTTAAAAATAATCTGTTGTCGATAGTTAAGGCCCTTAAACGATT
>MDSZ01147659.1_pt1 | contig 10380 bp, 14 predicted proteins | sample 811201 | NCBI WGS metagenome assembly MDSZ01 (sample SAMN05326647, study PRJNA326480) | marine metagenome | isolation source: seawater | place: Indian Ocean: North | collected 2010 | reverse complement strand
TCGATGTCTTTGAATGAATAATGGAAGAAGGCACAAGCAACTTTTCTTCGCTAGTAAAAAAAAGAATAGTTGTAAGAGAATTTAGACAACCCAGAACAGGAAAATTTGACCTAGACATAAAAGAGATAGCTAGTAACGGGGTAAGAATTCCTACTGCAGGATTTTCTCGAGGTATAGAGATACTAACAATACTGAACCCCGATAATATAAATAAAATTGCTGCTATCGCTAATGAGGAAAAATATAGAGCAAAGGGATTAGACCCTTGGGTTTCGTGGGCAGAAGGAATTATTATTATCCTTGTAAATAAAGGTGCTTATGAAGAGAGGTACGGCATGGAAGACAAAGAGTCCTCATTGAACATAGATAACTGGCATATGCCATATTGGTATATTGATGCTGGTGCTGCACTAATGAACATTCTTCTTGGAGCTGAGGATAAAGGATTAGGCAGTGGCTTCCTTGGCGGACATAATATAGATTTAGTTAACTTAAGATCAGAGTTCAAAATACCTAGAGAAATAGAAGTTCTTGGTTTAGTTCCCATTGGTGTTAGGAAAGATACAAATAAAAAGAAAACCTCGGAGAAAAAGAAACTCATATATGCTGAAATATATGGAAAATAAAACAATCTCCTCGTTAGCTAATCCTGAAATAAAATTTATTAGTTCATTGAAGAAAAATACCAATCGAAGAAAAAGTAAGAAAACTATTGCAGAGGGGTACAGAGAAAACAAATCACTTTTTGAATCTGGTCGTACAGTTGAATGCCTTTACATCTGTAAAGAACTAGTACAGGATAGAGATGGAAAAGAACTAATTGATGGTTTTCGTAGCCGAGGTGTAAGAATAGTAGAGGTTTTGGAAAAGCCGTTCATCCATATCTCTTATAGAGACAAACCTGATGGTTTCATTTCAATATTTCCAATCTACGAACAAAAACTTACAGACTTGGGTGTAGAAGATATGAAAAGAATCTTAATTGCTGACAAGATTGAAAAACCTGGAAACTTAGGTGCAATGCTTCGTTCAGCTAAGGCTTTTGGCTTCAACACTGTTCTTGTTTGTGATGAAAAAACAAATATCTTCAACCCCAATGTAATCCGGTCTTCAATAGGCCATATATTTTCTATGAATGTTGTGACTCTGCCTTCACAAGAAGCAATTGAATTTTTAAATCATAATAATGTAGAGATTATCCTTTTAGATCCCCAATCCCAAGAATCGATAAAATCATTTCACACGAGTAAGAGAATAAGTCTTGTAGTTGGATCAGAAGATAAAGGACTTTCAAATAACTGGCTTAATAGTAAGCACACTCCATTGCGCATTGATTCATCAGCAGAAATTGATTCAATAAATGCATCTAATGCTGCAGCTATAGCAATGTGGGAGCTAAGTGAATATTAAAGAAGAAAAAATTTGTATTCTTGATCTTGAAACAACAGGTTTTGAACCAGAAGATTCTGAAATTATTGAAATCTTTATACTAAAAGTGCTCAATAATAAAATAGTTGATGAATTTTACTCTTTAATTAAACCAAAAAATAATATACAGAACTCACACATTCATGGAATTAGTGATGATAAAGTTCAAAATGCACCACATATAAACGAAATAAGTGAAAAAATATTTCACTTTATAGAAGACGATATTCTTGTAGGTCATAACTTAATTAATTTTGATTTAAAATTTCTAAATTATCATTTAAATAAAAAAATAAAAAATAGGACAGTAGACACACTTGAATTAAGTAGAGAAAAATTAGGTAAGAAAGTTAATAATCATAAGTTAAATACGCTAGCAGAATATTTTGGAGTAGCCCTCCCTACTCATAGTGCTAGAGATGATGTTATGACAACTTATGAGGTTTATAAAAAACTCAATTCTATAAAATGAAAGAGTGAGCGATACAAATATATATATACCTAACCTAACTCTCTCTTATGGAAAAAATGTTTTCATAAGAGATTTATCTATAGATATAGAAGGCCCCTCAGTGATCAAGGTCTTTGGTAGTAATGGATCCGGAAAAACATCATTACTGAGATATATTTCCGGAATATTTGAAGGCAATGCAGATGGAGAAGGAAACCGTATAGAGGCGAAGAGAGGGATTAAATTACTAGATAATACTCCTTCTCTTCTTGATGACCTTAATGTTGGGGAAAACATTAAATTTTTTACTAAGGGTATATTGTTTACAGAAGAAGAGCAAAATGAACTATTAACTAAAGTAGGTATGGATAAATTTAATAAGGATGTAATTGGAGGTCTTTCCTCTGGTATGAAAAAAAGGATAGAGACAGCAATACTACTATGGAAAAAACCTAGCATAGTATGCCTAGATGAACCTGAAAATTTTCTTGATAAAGATGGAGTAAAAATTATCCAACATATTATTAAAGAAACAATTAGTTCTGGCGGAATTGTTATTTACAGCTCTCTTGAAAAAGAACAAGGGGTTTTGAAATACGATTTGAGACTTGATCTAAAATGAAAAACTTAATTCGTAATTATCCTTTTCTAAATGTAGTAATCAAAGAACTTGCTATTGAAAAAAAGAGGAAGCAAACAATCCTAGTGGTAGTCCCGATATCCTTTGCCATACTACTTATTTTCCCATTAATTATTGAAGGTCGTTCTTTTGTATCTAGTGAAATAATTGGGACTTATCACATTGTCTTGTCGATAACACTTTGTCTACTGTTTGCAACTAGAAGTTCTGATAACAACTTCGAAATTAGAAAAACAAACAAGTTTGGAGATATTACTGCATCAGAACATTTCCTTGGTAAGACAATTTCTGAAATAAGTATTTTATTCCCTGCTTTGATAATTTTTGACTACCTGACAATAGCTTTAACGAACCACCCTATCCAGTCAACTGTAACTGAATATCTAATATTTACGATATTGTTTAGCATCTGTATATGTTCGATAAGTATATATGTAAATTTCATCTCTGACTTAGACACAAAACTTATACAAATACTTATTTTAAGCACAATTTTTATTCCACTAGGACTAATTATGACTCCTATTTGGCTAGGTGTTTCTCCTGAATTAACTAGTATTTATATGTTGATGTTTATTGGAGTAACTTTAATTCTTGTAGGTTTCTCTTGGATTACTAACATCAAAAGATATTAGAGAGGAAGTAAATGAAGTTTCAATTTTTTATCCTTGTAGCTATAACAGCAATTCTTGCATTTGGGCCTTTCGACCAAACACAAGGTGAAATATCTAAGCTACTTTACCTACATGTTCCTACCGTTTGGATTGCATACCTTGCATACACTGTTACTTTTGTTTACTCATTACGTTACATAATTTCTAAAAAACCAAAATTTGACCAAATAGCTGCATCAAGTGCAAAAGTAGGTGTATTTTTCACTGCGGTTACACTTTTTGCTGGCTCCTTGTGGGGAAGGTTTACTTGGGGAACTTGGTGGGTCTGGGGAGATGCAAGGTTAAATCTTACAGCTCTTTTACTCTTAGTCTATATTGGCTACATCGTTTCTAGAGGAACGAAGTCATATGATAGGCATCAAATTGCTAAACGGTCTGGATACATAGGTACTTTAGGAATTGTCCAAATTCCAATTATACACTTTAGTGTTTTATGGTGGAGATCTATTCATCAGCCTGCAACAATATTAAGTCAAGAAACGGCAAGCACTGGAACGGCACCTATGTCAACAGATATCCTCGTTACTCTATTAACCTCTGTAATCCTTGCAACATTATATTATATTGCAGACCTCCGTCGTGTTCTAATAGATGAGCAAAAATACTGGGAAGATGACATGAACAAAATTGATAGAGAGAGGGTCTCTAAACCAGTACTAGCTGAGGATGATTAGAAAACCTATATACGTTGTAATTTTAGGCATAATCCTAATTACATATGCAAGTCTAAATCTCGCAGAAGAAAATACTATTTACTACTATTCAACAACTGAAATTGTTAACTTAGATTTATCTCAAAATGACGAAAGAATCCGAATGGGTGGTTTAGTTAAAAACGGAAGCCTCGATGCTGCAGAAGGGAAAACTATATTTATAGTCACTGATGGAGCAACGGATATAATTGTGAATTTTGAAGGAATAATCCCAGACCTCTTTCAGGAAGAAATAGGAGTTGTTCTAGAAGGGTCTCTTATTGATGGCATATTCATTTCTGATGAGATGTTAGTAAAACACGACAATGAATATAAATCTAGCGATGGATCAACTTATGAACTTGAAGAGGAGAGTAGATGATATCTTCCATCGGAATAATTAGTACTTGGATCTCAATAGTCATATGCCTATTGCTTATTCGCCATAAGAACCCTTATGAGAGAGAATTGTATTCAAGATTACTTATTTTCAATTCAATATTTCAATTTTTACTTCTTGAAATTGCACTACTAATTGATGACTTTTCTATTGGATACATAGCGAACCACTCTGCAACCTCAACTCCTACTATATATAAGCTTGCTTCACTGTGGGGTGCTCTTGATGGGTCTATTCTTCTTTGGATACTTTGCCTAGTATCCTATCTTTTTTACCATCTAAAAAGATTTAGGAGTGACCTAAATGAAGATTATGAAAATAAAGTATTCGCATTTATAATCTTGTTCTTTTATGGTTTTGTAGTTTTCCAATCTAATCCTTTTGCAGGCTGTATTGAATCTGGAACAATAGGGTGTCTAAATTCTACCCTACTCCCCTTTCAAGATCTAGATAGAGCATCCATAGGTAGAGGTCCAAACCCACTCCTCCAGAATCATCCTCTGATGGCTATACACCCACCGTTGTTATATATGGGATATGTTGGTTTAGCACTTCCTTTTGCAATAACTCTAGGCTCTTTTATAAATAAATCGAAAGAAGATTGGGTATCAAAGTCAAGAAGTGTTGCTAGAGTTGCATGGGTGTTCCTTACAATAGGTATCAGCTTAGGAGCAGCGTGGTCTTATGAGGTTTTAGGTTGGGGCGGCTATTGGGCTTGGGACCCAGTAGAAAATGTTTCATTCATTCCATGGTTATTGTGTACAGGGTTTCTCCATTCTTCAATTGTTCAAAGAAAAATTAATAGCTTGGTCAATTGGAATTATGTACTAATCGGACTTATGTTTAGTTCTACAATCTATGGAACCTTCATAACTAGGTCTGGTGTATTAATTTCAGTACACTCATTCTCAAACGGGCCTATAGGACAATACTTACTATTTGGTCTCTTTATATCATTAATATCTCTCATTTTTGTGGGGTGGAAAAATGAAAACTACTTTAAAAATTCAAATAAAGTCGGCTCTCTCTCTGGAAAATTTGGATTATTTACATTAAATAATGTGCTTCTTTCTGTTGCTGCATTTATTATCTTTATCGGTACCTCATATCCGATATATTTTGAAGTAATTAACGAGAAGCAAATTAGCATTGGTAGAAGCTTTTATGATGAATTAGTTAGCCCCATATTTTTGTTACTTATCTTTTTAATGATTCTTGGTGTAAACACAAAGATTAAAGGAACCAACTTTAAGGATTTTTTTGAACAAGAAAATATAAATCTAATTATTTCACTATTAATTTCATTTATGATGTCTTTCTTAATAATCTTTAATCCTTCTGTTGCTACAACTTTTGTCATTTCAATCTGGTTAATATCTTCTATTACTTACAAGGTAATTAAATCTATAAAAAACAATATAAAATTTAGTTCAGACAAAACATACTGGTCGGGACAAATTGCACATTTAGGAATAGCGATATTATCAATAGGTATTGTTCTTAATATGACCCAATCATTTAGCTCTGAATATAGGGTAAATACAGGAGAAGTAATTAGTTTTGAAAATGATAATTATATTATTGGAAGCGTATACAGCTTAGAATTTGAAGAAAAAACAGTTATAGCTATAAATATAGATAAGGGAAACAAAACTATATCGCCAAAAATAAATTTGTTCAAAAATTCATTTCAACAAGGTATAAGTACACCAGGAATTGATCGAGGGTTATTTTCAGATACATATATAACAATTAAGTCAATAGAGGATCAAGAATACAAACTTATATTTAAAAAAAACATGGGAATTCAAATAATTTGGTTAGGGCTTTTAATAACCGCTTTAAGTCAAATATGGAAAGTAAGATATGTATTTAACAAAAAATAGTTATATAAAATTATTAGTTATTACAATCTTGGTCTTTGGAATCACTTATCAAGTAAATCTAAATAGCGATGACCTCACTAGGTTAGAATATTGGACTAATAACTTAAGGTGCCCTGTATGTCAAGGTGAGGTCATATCTGAGAGTCCTTCGTCTTTCGCAGACGATATGGAGCTACTTATAGAAGAACAAATTAAGTCGAATTGGACTGATGCTGAGATTAGTGAATACTGGACAGAACGATATGGAGATGAAATAATAATGAATCCACAAAAAAATAATAAAGTCCTTTACTTAATCCCGATTTCATTATCTATATTGTTTTCTTACATATTTCTTAGAAAGACTCTAATACAAACATGAAATTGAATCCTTGGACTTCAAGCGTATTTGTAGTTATCTCATTATGTGTTGTGTTATTTTTTGGAATAAGAAATAACACAACACATAATGACTCAACTCCTATTGATCTTGATCTAATTACTAATGCTCAAATGGAAGAAGTGGTTGAAAAGAATCCACAAGTGCTTGGGATGCGAATGTCTTTAGCAAACAGATACCTTGCTGAGGGAAATTTTAGTTCTGCTCTCCATCACTATATGTTCATTTCGTCTAATGACATTACTAATGAATTTAAACCTACTGCATTAGCTCAAATTGGTTGGATGACTTATGAAAGTGGAAAAACAATGCTTGCTTTAGAATATATTAAAGAGTCAATAAGATTAAATCCAGATAATATTTTAGCTAATACCTACCTTGGAATTGTACTTCTAGAACAAGATTTCAACAAAGAGGAAGGGCTTGCTATATTAAATAGAGTTTTATCATCTTATACCCTGACTTCTCTAGAAAAAGAGATAATTAATGAATATATTGAAAAATATGATAAATAAATTGAAAATATTAATCTTATCTATTTTGGTACTTAGTGCATGCACAAACGTAACACCCGATAGTTCAATTAAGGTAACTCAAAACAATAACCTAATCAACATGTATACAGGAGATCAAATTGAATTAGATAATGATTTATATGTTGTGAATATTTGGGCATCATGGTGTTTAGAGTGCATACAAGAGCACCAGGTATTCGTAGAATTATCGAAATATGATTCTTTAGAAAACAAGGTAATTTTTGTACTATTCCAAGATGATGCAAAGAAGGCTACTGAATTTGTAGAGAAATATGGAGCAGGAAATATAATTTTTGGACTTGATCCAGACAGTAGATTAGCTATAGACTTGGGTGTTTTTGGTGTACCTGAAACATATATAATTAAAGACTTAGAAGTGAAGAAAAAGTTCATTGGGCCAGCAAATCTTTTATCAATTCTTACAGAAGTAAATAATATTTCAAAATAGCAAAGATTAAGCTACAATTTTAATGTAGGTTGGATAGTCGCAATTGAAAAATTGAGGAAAGTCCGGACTCCACAGAGCATAGAGCTGGATAACATCCAGGCAGAGTAATCTGACGGAAAGTGCAACAGAAAATAGACCGCCTAGAAATAGGTAAGGGTGAAAAGGTAGTGTAAGAGACTACCAGTATTAAAAGTGATTTTAATAGCTTGTAAACCCCTCTTGGAGCAAGGCCAAGAAGTGATTGTTTGCTCGACGTTAATCACGGGTTGGCTGCATAAGGTATTTGGCAACAAATATCTCAGATAGATGACTATCGCATGTTTATGTACAGAATCCGGCTTATAGATCTACAAAATATGGGTGCCTTTTAATTAAGGCACCCACCCTAAATTCTTTATTTAGTTAATGTATGTACATGGTTAAATTTTCTTACTTTCTAGGATCTGAACAATGGCAACCAGAAGAAATAATAAAGCATGCTGAACTAGCAAAAAATGCCGGATTTGATATGGTCACCATTTCGGAACATTTCCATCCATGGGTGGATGATCAAAGTGCTTCAAATTTTGCATGGTCAACATTAGGGGCTTTAACATCAGTAATCCCAAGTCTTGACTTAGGAACAGGTGTAACAACTCCTCTATGGAGGATGCACCCTGGTGTAGTTGCTCAAGCATCAGCAACAATTGACAGATTAACTAATTCTACCTTCCATTTGGGTGTTGGAACAGGAGAAAACCTAAATGAAGGTCCATTGGGCTATACTTTCCCTCCTTATGCAGAAAGAGCTGCTCGTATGAGGGAAGCTCTTCATATTATTAGGAACTTACTAGATGGAGAAAAATTAGACTTTACTGGAGATTACTACTCAACAGAGAAAGCTAAGCTTTACTCCCCTCCTGTAAAGCACGTACCTATATGGCTTGCTGCAGGAGGACCAAAGTCTGCCCAACTTGCTGCGGAATTTGCAGACGGTCTTATGATTAGTGTAAAAGATCCTAAAGAAGCTTATGAAAGAGTTATAGAACCTTCTAATGAAAAAGCTAAGGAGTTAGGTAAAGACAGCCTTAGAATACATACATATCGCTGGACTGTTTTTGCAGATAATGATGACGACGCTTGGAAAGCACTCGGACCCTGGAGGGGTTTGAGAGCTCCTGGAAGACTTGAAGCAAAAGACCCTGCTCTTTTAAGAGAAGCTGCAGATACCATGGAGAAGAGTGAAATATTAAGCAAATATTCTATAGCAGGCACAGTAGAAGAAATTTACGATATCTATAAGCCCCTTGTCTCTGAATTTAATTCTGAAATTATCACAATACAAATAACTTCAACTAACCAAGAAGAGACAATAAAGATATTAGGTGAAGAGGTTCTTCCATCACTAAAAAAAATATGACAAAGCTAATCATCATTGGCTTCTTAGGAGGAATACCTGCGGGCCTTCTTGGTCTAGGGGGTGGTGTATTATTTATCCCCTTGATGATCTATATAGCTAAATTAGAGATGAAGGAGATAACAGGTGTATCTTCAATGGCAGTTGCAATTGTTGCCTCGATTGGTTCAATTAGATATGGTATAAAAGGTTACGGAGTTGAGCCATTTATTCCTTACCTAATTATTGGAGGGATAATTGGAGCACTTGCTGGAAATAAAATCAATACTGGCTTAAACAACAATGCTCTTAAAAAAATATTTTCTATTGTCTTGTTCATTACTGCATTAAGAATGAACTACATTATATCAACTACAGATATAGCCATGGATAACATGTTTATATTTATAGCTATAGGGTTTGCATCTGGAATACTGGCTGGCCTTCTTGGTCTAGGGGGTGGTGTTATAAGAATTCCTGGATTATTAATTTTTGCTGGCCTCCCTTCTCTTGTTGCGCAAGGAGCATCTCTAATCACATCAGTCCCAACTGCAATAGCAGCGGCTTATCCAAAAGTTAAAGGCAATAAGACAAGAATTCGGGAGGGATGGGCTCTTGGTGGAGGCGGTTCTCTTGGTGTTGTTATCGGAAGTGAGATAGCGTTTAACTTAGGTGATAACTCCCTAAGAACTATATTCTCTTATTTTTTATTCATTGTTGCTATCAAGATGTTTTTCGAAAAAAACTAATACTTCCCAGTCTTTATCAAATTAACTAAATTTGTTCTAAAACTCATGTTCTGATTAATCGATACAAAAAAGAAAAGCATACCCGTAATTTCTTTTACAATAACTTCAGTTTTATTTATTGAAATAATAAATAATTCAAGAAGAGTATCTGCTGAACTGCTTGGCGCTGAAAACTTGCCACTAAATGAAGGCCAGAAAAGTGTTTCGCTGAACATCCACATTTCATCCAAAACTAAATGAAAAAGTAAAGCTATAGGAACCAATAAGTAACTTTTCCTTTTTGGGTTGTCTCTACTCGTAAGAATCATGATTGCAAATAAGGAAAAGACTGCAAAAAGTAATGTATGTCCATAAGTCCTTGAATTATTTGTTAATAAAAATAGGTATAGTGTTTTATCAATTATATCTGGTAATAAAGAGCCTACTAATAGATATCTCAAATCCGCATTTTTATCTCGAAAAATCCATATAAATAGAAATAAGGTAAGACCTAAATGCCAAAATATCATTCAGACCCTTTGGAATTATCTATACCTTCATTCGCTAACTCATCAGCTCTTGCATTTTGCTCTCTAGGGACATGGAAAAAATTTATTTCATTAAATTGGCTACTTAAAGATTTCAAGTCTTGATTAAGCGGAATTAAATTTTTTGCTTTAACAGCAAAATTCCCTTTTGCCTGCTCTACCACCAATTTAGAATCTAAAAAACAATTTACGAAT
>MDSZ01100097.1_pt1 | contig 10380 bp, 12 predicted proteins | sample 811201 | NCBI WGS metagenome assembly MDSZ01 (sample SAMN05326647, study PRJNA326480) | marine metagenome | isolation source: seawater | place: Indian Ocean: North | collected 2010 | reverse complement strand
TGAAAAGATAATTTTTAAGATTACTCATTTTTAATTTTATTAAATGAAAAAATTAAAAAAATATACAATAAAATTAATAATCCAAAAATTTTATTTCCATATTTTGAAAATATTGTTGGTTGTATTTTCTTTATTTGTTTAAAATCTACATATCCTGATTGACCAAAACTGACTTTTTGTTCAATTACACCTACAGGATTTATTATTGCAGCTATACCATTATTAGCTGATCTTAATATATATTTGCCACTTTCAATTGCTCTAAAAATACTGTGATTAAAATGTTGTATAGGTCCTACTGATTTTCCAAACCATCCATCTTCTGAGATATTAATAATTACATCAAAATCTTGTTTATCAAACAATTTACCTGAATATATAATTTCATAACAAATGAGAGGTAAAATTTTTAAAGAAAATTTTTTTTGTTTAATTTCTATCAGCTCTCTTAAGCTGCCACTTGAAAAAGATTGATAATTATTAGTTAAAGATTTTAAACCAATAATACCTAATATATTTTCCAGTGGTAAAAATTCTCCAAAAGGAACCAATTTGATTTTATTATAAGAATCTACTAAATTTAAATCACCATCATAAAGAGAGAATGAATTAAAATATTTTTTAATACCATTGTTTACCGAGTCACTATTGATACCTATAATTAAATAATGATTATTGTTAAAATTCTTCTCAAATAACCATTTATATTCTTTTAACTCTTTTTGAGAAATATCTGGTATAGCTGCTTCAGGCCATACAAGTATAGTTTTTTCGTCAAACTTAAGATTGCTAATCTTAATCAAATTTTCAAGGATTAAAATAGAATTAGCATTTGAATAAAATCTATCAAGACTTACATTAGAACCAATTAATCGAACTTTATATTCTAAAGTTTTATCAGCATTATTATAAAATTTTTGTTTATATGAATTTCCATAAAAATAAAAAATAACAAAACAAATAAATAGAAATATTGGGACAAAAATATTTATTCTATTATTTCTAAGGATTAGTAACGCTGGACTAGCGAATAAAGAAATACAAAATAAGTTAAATCCATAGGTTCCAATTAAAGTTACAATACTTAAAATTTCTAATTGATTAGAGAAACTGAATGCAATTAAATTCCAAGGAAAACCTGTTAATATTGAACCTCTTATAAATTCTAAAAGAGCAAATACTAATGAAAAAAACAAAAACGAATTAATGCTTTTTTTGAATCTAAATAATAAAAATAAATATGAAACCAGTCCATAAAATATAGATAAAAAAGCCGGTATTAAAACTAAGGTAAGTGGTACTAAAAATTTAAAATTTTGATCAAAAGTTAAAGATATTGATATCCAATATAAACTTGAGCCAAAATAACCAAAACCAAATAACCATCCATAAAAAAAGAAAAGTTTTTTGTTCTTATATTGATTTGATTTCTTAATTAAGTAGAGAAATAAAGATGAAAAAGTGAAAAAATTTATAATTAAATAATTATAGGGAGGTAAACTAAGAGAAGTTAAAATTCCTAAAATTATCAAAAATATTGGTTCAATATATAATTTTTTTTTCAATTTAATTTATCTTTGAAATAACTGATTGGTATAAAAGCTCTTCTTCTTTTAACATTTTTTTGTAATCTTTATGTTTAATATGATCAAATTCTAATAAATGAAGAAATCCATGTATAAAAATTTTAATCAATTTTTTTTTAAAATATATTGTTTCTTGTGACTTTGGTTTATTTATAAAATCATAATTAATAATAATATCTCCAATATATGTTGTTTGTGATATTTTTAATTTTTTATTAAACGGAAATGATAAAATATCTGTAGTTTTATTTTTTTTTCTGAAAATTTTATTCAATTTTTTGATATTTTTATTGTTAGAAAGTAACAATGTTAAACTTACTTTTTTATTTAAGAATCTATATTTTTTAGGAAATGCCCTACAAATATTATTAAAAAACAATTCCTTTTTTCTTAGTCTGCTAGACCAAGCCCTCTCGTTAGAGAGGACATTAACTTTAATCATTTTTTGAGTAAGCTTTTACTATTTTAGAAACCAATGGATGTCTCACAACATCTGAGTGATCGAAATCTACAACCGCAATTTCATTTAAGTGACCCAACAATTTTTTTGACCTTACTAAACCTGATAAACTTTTGTTAGGAAGATCTATTTGAGAAGGATCTCCGTTTACAACAATTTTTGAATTTTCACCTATACGAGTTAAGAACATCTTAATTTGCGTATCTGTTGCATTTTGAGCTTCATCTAAAATAGCAAATGAATTTTTCAAAGTTCTTCCCCTCATAAAAGCTAATGGTGCGATCTCAATATCGCCAATTTCGATCATTCTTTGAATTTTTTCAAAATGAAAAAGATCATAAAGAGAATCATATAATGGTCTCAAGTAAGGATCGACTTTCTCTTTCATATCCCCTGGTAAAAAGCCCAGACGTTCTCCAGCTTCAACTGCAGGTCTAGATAAAATTATTCTTTCAATTTTTTTTTCTAGTAGCATTGTAAGGCCTACAGCTACAGCTAAAAAAGTTTTACCTGTTCCAGCTGGACCTGCTGAAATAATGATATCACTTTGTCTTAAAGCTCTAACATAATTTTTTTGTTTTTCAGATCTTGGAATAATAGATTTTTTCGGAGTTTTAATAATGTCTGTTACGTTATTATTTTTAACTTTTTCGTTAATCATAAATTTATCAATAGATGAAACTATATCTTTATTTTCAATTGTTCCATTATTTATAAATTGATTTGCTAAAAATTTAATAGCATTTTTTAATACTTCGTTATTTTCTGGGGAAGATTTTATCAAAATAGAATTTCCTCTAGAGTATAAACTAGACTCTGAAATCTTCTCAAGTTCCTTCAAATTTTTATTAAATTCTCCAACAACACCCATCAACAGGTCATTATCATGAAAAATAACACTTAACGAATTGTTGTCTGAATAAACAAATTTAAGTGATGAATTGATGTCTTTTTTTGTTAAACTACTCAATTGTTATGCTACCTTTTGAGTTGAATTATTAATTACTTCTCCAAATAAAGTATTTCTGTTACTTTGCTTAATTCTTGCTGGAACAATTTTCCCAATATCCTCTTTTTTACCATTTAATATTACTGAAGTCATATATTCTGAACGTCCAAAAAAATGTTTTCCATCTTTGGTCTTATTTTCAACTAAAACATTAATAATTTTATTCTCTAAAGATTTATTCATTTCTATTTGATTATCAAAAAGTAAATTTTGTACTTTTTCAAGTCTTTCAACAGAAATTTTTTTATTAATCAATTCAAAATCTGCAGCTACTGTTCCGGGTCTTGGACTAAATATAAATGAGTATGAATTAATAAACTTTAATCTTTTTATAAGATTATATGTTTCAATAAAATCACTTTCTTCCTCACCGGGATAACCAATTATAAAATCACTTGAAAATTCTATTGAAGAATTAATTTTTTTCAACCTATCATAAATTCTCAAATAATCTTCAATGATATGCTTTCTATTCATGAGTTTTAGAATTTTATCTGAACCACTTTGCACTGGCAAATGTACTAGTGGCATTAATTTTTTTGACATACTGTAAACTTCAATTAAGTCATCAGTCATATCTCTGGGATGAGAAGTGGTATATCTTATTCTTTTAACATCTGAAATTTTTTCAATTTCTAGAATTAAATTTGATAATCTATAATCTTGATTTTTATAAGCATTAACATTTTGACCTAATAGTATAATTTCTTTAGTACCATTATCTGCTAAAATTTTAGCCTCATCTAAAATTTCATCAAAGGATCTTGAATATTCAGGACCTCTTGTAAATGGGACTACACAAAAATGACAAAACTTATCACAACCTTCCTGTATAGTTAAGAAAGAAGAAACTTTATTAGAAGAATTTTTTATTTTTCTCAAATAATCAAATTTCGAAATCGCATCAAACTCTGTTTCATCTATTCTTTTTTGTTCATCTAAAAATTTTTCAATTTTATCATTTATTTTATGATAAGCTTGTGGTCCAATAACTAAATCAATATAGGGCTCTCTTTTTAACATTTCTTCATTTTCTGCTTGAGCTACACAACCAGCAACTATTATAAGTGGTTTTTTTTTTTCTAATGAAACTTTTTTTTACTCTTCCAATTTCATGATAAACTTTTTCTTTTGATTTATCTCTTATATGACAAGTGTTTAATAAATAACAATTAGCTTCTTCAAGTTTTTCTGTTTTATTAAAACCAATTTTTTTAACAGAATCAAATATACGATTAGAATCATATTCATTCATTTGACATCCAAATGTTTTAATAAATATTTTTTTACTCATCTTTAGAGTTTACTTTTACACCATACAATTCTAGTTTGTGATCAACTAATTTATAACCGTATTTTTCCGCAACTTTTTTTTGTAACTTTTCAATTTCATCGTCGACAAACTCAATTATCTCTCCAGTCTTGACATCAATTAAATGATCATGATGACCTTCATTTAATTCCTCATATCTCGCTTTACCACCTTTAAATTCGTGTTTTGTTAGTATTCCAGACTCCTCAAAAAGTTTTACTGTTCTGTAAACTGTTGCAATACTAATTTTTGGATCAATTTGAGAAACTCTCTTATAAAGCTCATCAACATCTGGATGATCGGTTGACTCGGACATCACTTTTGCAATTATTCTTCGTTGATCAGTAAGTTTTACACCTTTAGATAAACATTTTTGTTCAATTGTTTCTGACATAATTAATCTTAACTCAAATAAAGAGGATTTATCAAATTTTTTTTAATATTAAATTTTTTACACAGATTTGGTATATTTTCATATCGAATGTCATTTTCCTCATTAAAATCATCGAAACTAAAACAAAAATAATCAATTTTATTCACTAAATGGATGGCTTTTACAGTTGATAGTGAATTCCTGATTCCCGCAAAACTTCCTGGACCTCTATTTACATAAATTTGTGAAATTTTTTTTAAATCTATATTTTTAGAATCTAAAAATTCTTTAATTAAAAGTGTTAATTTATCATAATTAATTTTAGTATTTTCATGTGTAATATTATAATTATTATCATTACAAATGATCATAAAAAAAATTTTATCTCTTGCAGCATCAATTATAAGCATATTCATATTACAGTTATATTTTTTAACCAATTCTAATTCAGAAGAAAATAATAGCAAATATTATTCTGGGGACAATGGTGTTCTATCTATAATGTATCATCGATTTAACGAAAATAAATACCCTTCAACTAATATTAAAATGAATATATTTAAAGAACAAATGAAAATTATAAAACAATTGGGTTATAATTTTAGCAACCCAAAATTTTTTATAAATGAGTTTGATAAACCAAAAAAAAATAAAGAGATCTTGGTTACCATTGATGATGCTTTTAAATCATTTTACTCTGAAGCATGGCCTTACTTAAAAGAAAATAAAATTCCCTTTATTCTTTTTGTTTCAACGGAACCTATCGGAAAAAATGGTTACATGAATTGGGATGAAATAAAAGAGATAGATTCTTCTGATTTTGGTTTCATAGGACATCATTCACACACACATGAGTATTTAATAGATATGAATGATGACGAATTCATTAATGATATTGAAACTGCAACTAAAATTTTTAAAGAGGAGTTAGGATATTCTCCACCAATTTTTTCGTATCCTTTCGGTGAGTATTCAAAATTTATGAAAGATTATATTTCAAACAATTTCAAAATTGCTTTTGGACAACATTCAGGTATTATAGATATAAATAAAGACAAATTTGAATTACCTAGATTTCCGATTAACGAAAAATATGGAGAACTAAAAAGATTCAAATCTATAATTAATTATCATCCTTTAGAATATAGATCATTAAAACCAGAAGAAAAAAAAATTGATAATAAAACTAACCCACCACAATTAATTGTTGAATTTTTCAAAGAACAAAAAAATTTAAAAAATATAACTTGCTACTCCAATGATGGAGGTGAATGGAAAAAATCAAATATAGTCCTACAAAAAAATATATTAAAGATTAATTTTCAAGAACCATTTATACCTCGCAGAGGGAGAATAAACTGTTCTTTGAATGATAATGGTAAATGGCGATGGTTTGGCACGCAATTTGTTGTAAAAAAAAATTAAATCAGACTTTCAAGCTCAATACTTGATGGTAATAATTTAGCATCATCAAAATCTTTTAAATTATTTTGTTTTATAATTTTTTGAAGTACCTCAACATATTTTTCCCCTGTTTGAGCATATTCATCTAAGAATTTAGATAATATCATACTATCAAGATTTAAACCTTGATCTCTCAGATTTGCTCTAGCTTGTCTAAATGCTTTATATGTTGAGTGAGTATTTAAGTTTCGCTGGTAGGCTCTTACTGAAGCTTGTAACACATTAAATTTCATCACTTTGTGCCCTTCGCTTTTTTCAGCATCTTTAGGCTTTAATCCTTCTCCTGACCAAGTCCATTGTCCAAATAAAGCGTTTCCTTCTTGTGCAAATCTTGATGTACCCCAACCAGTTTCTTTTGCTGCTTGAGCTAAAGCTAACGAAACAGGGATTTCATCCATTCTTATTTTTAAAGTTGATAAGTCTTTAGAAGTTACTCCATATTGTTTATATTTTTTATCTAACCATTTTTTTTCTGAATTTGTGTTACTACTTTTGTTTATAATATCAAAAAGTCTTTTTCTATCAATTCTAATATTATTATTTTCTTTTAAAATTAAAGGTAAAACTATTTGAATAAAAAACTCTTTTCTTTTTTGTGTATTCTCGATCATCTTTATTTCTTGTGGAAGTAAGGTTAGTGCGACCGGCTTAACTAATTTCTTTTCTCGAACATCATCAAGTGTATAATTTGTATCTTCAAAAAGTTGTTTAATAGTTGATGCATTAAGTCTAACTGTGTCAGTTTCAAGATCATTTAGACTAAAAATATCTACCAAAAGATCATCTTCGTTCAAAATTTGATTGTCAGTTTCAATTCCACTTTTTTTATTATTTAGAGTGTAAGCTAAAATCGCCTTAGAATTATTTTGAAATGCAAAATTGTTATTTTTCTTGTAATTTATGAATATTGGGATTGTATAAAAAAAGAAAACTACCACTAAAGAACTTATTAAAATTCTTGGAATCGACCCTATTTTTTTTTGATCAAAAAATTTAAAAAATTTTAAATTTGGACCATTGAATCCTTTTCTAATCATTTATAGCCTCGACCTTTTTTATTTCAGGAATATAATGACACAACAAATTTTGAACTCCTTGTTTTAATGTCATCATAGAACTTGGACATCCCGAACAACTTCCTTGTAATTGAACTTTGACAATACCATCTGTGAACTCTTTGAATTTAATATCTCCACCATCTTTTGCAACAGCCGGTCTTATTTTTTCGTCCAAAAGTTTGATAATTTTTTTTTCAATTTCTTTATAATTTTCATCAGTTGATTTTGATTCTTTATCAATAACACAATCTTTTCCACTCGAATAAAAATCATTAATCAAAGAAATCACTATATGCTTAATTTCATCCCAGGATGTATCATCATATTTATTTACAGATATAAAATCTTTACTTAAAAAAATCCCCTCAACACCATTAACTGACAATAAATTTCTAATTAGCTCATTATTTGTGTCATCCTTTTTTGTTATTTCAATAGAACCTTGATTAGATACAACTTTTCCAGGTAAGAATTTTAGTGAATTTGGATTTGGTGTTATTTCAGTCTGAACGAACATAACTAATATATAGTCAAAAATTTCAAAATTTAAACTTGTTATTAAAAAAAACTTAAAAACCCACTATTTCGTGAATTTTTTTAATTTTTTTAGATGCTATATTTTCTGCTTTTCCACACCCTTCGGCTAATATTTCGTCTAAATATTTTTTTTCATTTAATAATTTTTTAATTTCAATAGATATAGGCGTAATCTTATCTACTAAAGTTTGTGATAAAACTTCTTTAAACTCTGAAAAATTTTTTCCAGAAAATTTTTCAACACTCATTTTAAGTTCTAATCCACATAGGCTAGAATAAATTCCTAATAAATTTTTTGCTTCTGGCCTTTTTTTTAATTCATCTGTAGTTGACGGCATAGGTAGTGTGTCTGTTTTTGCTTTTTTAATTTTATTTACGATAGAGTCTTTATCATCAGTTAAGTTTATTCTACTTAAATCTGATAATTCTGATTTACTCATTTTTTTTGTTCCGTCTTTGAGACTCATAATTCTAGCAAATTCTTTTTGAATCAGAGGCTCAGGTAATACAAAAAAATTATTTACATTGAAATCATTGTTAAATTTTTGAGCAATATCTCTACATAACTCTAAGTGTTGTTTTTGATCGTCTCCAACTGGAACATGTGTTGTATCGTATAAAAGTATATCTGAGGCCATTAATACTGGATAAGAATAAAGTCCAATACTTGCTTTTTCTTTATCTTTTCCCGCTTTTTCTTTAAATTGTGTCATTCTATTTAACCAACCCATCCTAGCGATACAGCTTAAAATCCATGCAGCTTCTGAATGAGCACTTACTTTTGATTGATTAAAAATAATACTTTTTTTTGGATCAATTCCACTAGCGATAAAAGTTGCAACCGTTTCACGAATATTATTTCTTAAATTTTTTGGATCTTGAGATACTGTAATTGCATGTAAATCGACTACACAAAATACACAATTATTTTCATTATCATTATTTAATTCAACGAAATTTTTAATTGCACCTAAATAATTTCCTAGATGGAGGTTGCCGGTTGGTTGAACACCTGAAAAAATTTTTTTTCCCATAAATTAATACTTTAATTGAAGATCTTTATAATTAAAAGCTTTGATAAAAAATGATAAAAATAAATAGAAAATCAAACCCAATAAAACAGATAAAATCAAATAAATTGATTTAAAATGATAATTATAATCAAGTTGATTTTCAAAAGTATATGTTAAATAGTTAAAAAATATACCCATCATCATCGAAGCAAAAACTATTTTAAAAAATTTTAAAAAAAATAATTTATTAAATTCAAATAAACTTTTCTTTTTCAAAAAAAGAAACAATATTAATGCATTGAACCAAGATGAAATTGATGTAGCTATAGGTATTATTATAAAACCAATATTTTTAAAATAATAAATACTTATCAAAATATTTAAAATCACAGAAACTAAAGAAATATAAAATGGAGTTTTTGTATCATTGTTTGCAAAGAAAAAAGTTGAAAATACTTTAATTAATGCAAAAGCTGGAAGACCTAAGCCAAAGTAAAAAAGCGCTTTTGAAGAATTGAATACAGCCTCAGAACTAAAAGAACCATATCCAAACAAAGCAGAGATAATCTCTTCAGAACCAACTAATAATGCGATAGATGCTGGTAAACTTAGAAACATACTTAATTCTAATGCTTTGTTTTGGATTTTTAAAATTTTATCTTTGTTATTTAAATAAACATGTTTAGATAACTGAGGTAAAATAACAACGCCTATAGCAATTCCTGCAATAGCCAAATTAATCTGATAAATCCTATCTGCATAGTATAAGTATGATACAGCACTAGCTTGAAAAGATGCAATTATAGTGCCAACAAGTATATTTATTTGAGTAACACCAGAAGAGAAAATACTTGGTAAAAGTTTTCTAAAAAAAAATTTTACTTTTTGAGACAATTTAAAATTGAGATTAAACTTTATTGAATAATATTTACTTACAAACTTATATAAAAAAATTAATTGCATAAAACCAGCTATTGATACTCCATAAGAAAGATAATAAATAAGTTCATCGTTTAAATATTTACCGAAAAATAAAATTCCAATTAAAACTATATTTAAAATAATTGGCGCTGCCGATGCAGCTGCAAATTTGTTATGAGAATTTAAAATTGCAGCAAAAAAAGATGATAAACTAACGAATAGTAAAAATGGAAAAGTTATTCTAGTTAAATCTATTGCTAATTTTATTTTATCGTCATTTTCTACAAATCCAGGAGCTATCAAACTAACAAAAGCTGGCATAAAAATTTCAATAATCAAGACCAAAAAAAACAACCCACAGAGTAAAAGATTAAAAATTTCATTTGCAAATTTGTTTGATTTTGATTTACCCTTAACTAATTCTGAAGTATAGCTTGGAACAAAAGCTGCATTGAATGTTCCTTCAGCAAACAATCTTCTAAAAGTATTGGGTATTCTAAAAGCAACAAAAAATACGTCTGCAATAAATCCTGTACCAAGAAATACTGCAATCATAACATCTCTCAAATAACCAAGTAATCTGCTGATTATAGTATAAAACCCAAAAGTCCCTGTTGACTTAACTAAATTCATAAATCATATTAGTC
>MDSZ01231342.1_pt1 | contig 10381 bp, 9 predicted proteins | sample 811201 | NCBI WGS metagenome assembly MDSZ01 (sample SAMN05326647, study PRJNA326480) | marine metagenome | isolation source: seawater | place: Indian Ocean: North | collected 2010 | reverse complement strand
CTACAGTTTTAATCCAACCAGTATCATATGTTTGCCCACCTTTTGTAAAAGAATTAGAAGGATATCTTTTTAAATTACCTTTTTCATCAACCAATTTTTCTGTATCAACAACGGCTACTATTGAACTTCCTTCGAGAGAAATTATAGATTTGGTATCTAATCCAGGATAAATACTGGATAAGGTTTCTTCACTAGCAAAAATTCCAATTCTAGAAGCTTTAGATATTGCTAGTTCAGCCCTAAGATCAATTAACTGTTCTTCATTAAATTTTTCACCATTTGCATTTGTTATCTCCTCACCCTTCCAGGACTCTGCCCATTGTTCTTTGGTCCAGTCCATCATAATCTCAGTTCTTTCAATATCTAAAGGAACATTTAGTGAAGTATCAATACCCATTGTAGATAAATTTTCAGCCACATTAAAAAGGTTAATTCCTGTTAAATCGTTAACCCCTATCATTTCAACAAGCAAATTTTTTAATGATTCTTGCTTTTGTGAATTCATTGCTTGAGTAATTATTTGAATTTCTTTCAAATCCTCCTGTTTAAAAGATTCCATATCAATTTCTGACATGTCAGAATAAACTTCATTTGGTATTATACTAGATACATCAGAAAGAGATTTTTCGATAAATTTTAAAGTTGTTATAGCGCTATCAATATCTTCATTACTTAAGCTTTTTTCAACATAGTCCATTGCTTTTTCTATTTCCTTTATTGCTTCATCAACAATAATAGCCTCCTCAAGAGCACTCGCAGGAAGTGCAATCAGTTCATCTTGAATGTTGTCAATGGAGTTAGTTAAATCTTCCAATATATCTTCACCATAAATTGAGCTGGCGATAAACCACAAAAAGAGATTACAAAAAAGTTGTAAAAAGATTTTATTAATTTTCATTTTCTTTTTCTATCCTTGATTTTAAAGTTTTAACTTTAGCCCTATATTCACTTATCAACATTTTACGCTCCTTTAATTCGGTATCAACTACCCTTTTTTTTGCTTTGCCTTTTCCTAGAAATTCACCAAGTAACCAAAAGCGTTTAATTGCAACATCTGTTTTTTCTATCAGATCCATTCCAAGGGATTTCCTCATATTTTTTCTGCCGTTATTCATACTTAACAAGGACCGTATTTTTTTTTCATCTATTTTTTTGTATTTATAATCATTGGGGTAATTTTCCAGATATCTCTTAATGAACTTATCCGTATCCTTATGTTTACCATTGAAGAGGATTTCATACCACGCCATTGCCTCCATCATTTTTCCAGGATATTTTTGAGAAGATTTTTTTTTAACAACAAAGCGGTGATATACTTGTTTTCCCGCTATTTTTGCCTGACAATTAATTTCGGAACATGAACCAAACTTTTCTACCATACCTTCAGGGAAAGCTTCAATAGGTACGTATCTTCCAAGTTTTTTAACTTCTTCAATATCAATAGGTTTTTCATCTTTTTCTCTAGCAAAAATATTAGTGGCATTAAGAAAAATAATTAATCCAACGAGTAGCAAGAGTTTTTTCATCAATTTATTTTACCATCTAAAATTTTTGTTTAGTTACTGCATATGGATAAATTCTTTGAAAGTATTTTAATGGAATTATTGAAAATATTCTTTTTAAAAAGGTTTTATATAATTTATACTTCATTTTAAATAATTCATTCTAACATAATTACTTTATTTAATAACTATTTTATACAACAAATAAATAATATCAGAACACAATCTTAATTAAATTAATTATATTTTTAACAATAAGAATTAAGCTGAAAATTAAAAACCGTTTTCCAATTCTATAAATAATAAAAAAAATATATTTAATATTTTAAAATTTTTACCTAAAATATAATTTCATAATTTGTAAAACTTATGAATTTGTATTAGAAGTTTTTATTAGAAAAATGAAAAATATTTTAATTAAAATTTTAGACAAATTATATAATCTTATGTTGTCATCGAAGTTTAAGAATTTATTGGAATACTCATATAAATTTAATAGATTAGAAAAAGATATCTATGATTTGAAACAAAAAATTTACGAAAATAATTTTTCAACTAAATATAAATTAATATCAGAACACCCGATAAGTAATAATAACGCTGACCAGTTACACCCAAGAGGAATGAAAAATGATAATACAAGGCACTTAAGATTAGTAAATACTTTGGAAAATCATTTTAAAAAAAAACTGTATCATTTAGATTTAGGTTGTGGGGGAGGTGGATTAGTATTTGATTTTTTAATTAATGGACATATTTCGATTGGCCTAGATGGCTCAGATTTTGCAAACAAAGGATCTTTGTACCACTGGCAAATTATAAAAAACAATCTTTTTTGTGGAGATATTACAAAACCATTTGAAATTAAAGATTTTAAAAGTTCAGAAAAATTAACTTTTGATGCAATTACTGCATTTGATGTTCTTGAACATTTAGAAGAGTCAGATATTCAAGGACTTATTAATAATTTAAAAGAAAACATGAATCAAAAATCTATTTTTATGTGCTCAATTGCTACTTTTGAAGATAGAGACGAAAAAATAGTATGGCATAAAACTGTTAAAAGTAAAGAGTGGTGGCTTGAAAAATTTAAAAAAAATGGTTTCAAAGATATTAGTGATCAATTTTCATATTTAGATTATTCAAGAGGAAGTTCAAATATCACAACTACTGATTGGAACGCTCATTATGAGAGCGATTTAGGCTTTCATCTTGCTTTAAAAATGAGTCAAAAATAACTCAGCAAAGCACACCTATAAATTATCTTACAAATAATAGTTTCAATACAGTTTTTACAAATTATTTTTAGAATCTAATTACAATTTTCAAAAAATTTTTTTTAAAATTTTTAAATTATTAATATAATCTTTTTTTTTAATATATAGTGTAAACATTTATTGAAAAAAATGTTTGGTTTGCTTTTATGTTTAGAAAATTTTTAATATTTAAAATTCTTTAATTAATGAAATCAAAATATATAATTATACAGATTGATATTGCACAAGGTACTCAATGGGGAAATAGTAGTACTATAAATCCTATTAGGCAGTTATTCATGCCTTCAGTAAAACAATACTGTAAAAAATTTAATTATGATTATCTTTTAATTTCAGAAAGTATCTATGAAAAAGAATATGGTAAATTTGATTTTTTAGAAACAAAAAATAAACATTATTCTTTTGAGAGATATTTTCATTTTAATAATGAATATGAATATACTATATATATTGATAACGACGTATACATCTATCCAGATGCCAAAAAACTTCCAAAAATAAAAGGTTTGATGAACGTTCGTGAGCCAGAAGGAAATAGTTCAAAAATTTTTAGAGAAGTCAATCATCTTAATCAAAATATTGGTTACTTTAATTCTGGTGTTACCTTTTGCGATAATATGACCGCAAAAATATTATCGAAATATATGATTAAAAGATTAGAGAATAAAATTAAATCAAAAGGAAAAAACTCTGATAACATGCTTTTAAATGAATTTATAATTCAAACAAATGTAACTTTTCAAGAATTAGGTTGTGAATGGAATTACATGCCTTTCTTAGCAAATTCTCCAAAGATAAAAAATCCTAACTTTTTTCATTTTGTTGGTATTCATGGTAAAAAAATAATTAATGATTTACAATTAAACAAAATAGAAATTTTAGATTTTTTAGAACAAATTAAAAAAATTTAATTACCTATTTTAAATTTTAGTTTAACTTTATATATTTATTTAAACTATTTATTAGTATTAAAATTTATGCTTATGTTAAAGCTTAACACAATTCTCTCTTTGTTCGATAAATTTTCGTTAACTGAATGTTCCAAATAGCTTGGAAATAAAACTAGAGCACCCTCTTTTGGATTAATACCATTTACTTGTGCATTTAAAAAATTTGGACCACTAGTATTTGGGTGAGAGTAAACTGGTGCTGGTCTTGGATCATAAAAAACAATATCACCACAATTTTCTGGAGCCCTTACATAATATGCACCGCTTATTGTGCTATTCCCATGTTGGTGGCGCAAATTTGCAGCGCCTCCCTTATTAATTATAGCCCAAATATTATTTATTTTAACTATCTGATTCTTTTTTTCCCAGTTCATATCAGTCATTACTTTTTCAATTGAAGGCGAAATAAAGGAAATAAAGTCGCGGGGTTGTTTTTCATCTAAGTTAAAATCTTTAGAATGCCAACCTTTTATATTACTTTTATTAATTCCAGTTTTATCTTTTTCTTGTTCAGATTTTATAAAATCATACATTTTTTCATTTACAACTTTGTAATTATCAAGTTGTTGTGTCCAAACAGGAGTGGGAAATAACAGATTAGGTTTTGTCATAAATTCATTTTATATCAATTTTTTAAATCAGTAAACAAATCAAAATAAAATTGATAAAATGAATTACTTTAATTAATTATTTTTAAAATTGAAATATTCTTTAATTAACTTTATTGTTTTAATAATCCTATCATGAGACTTTGCAAAATTTTTCCTTCCAGAAGAAATATTTGAATTATCTTTCAATATTAATTTAATATAATCTGGAACTTTATTTTTTTTCTTCAATGTTTAAATAATCTGTTTTTGATTTGGTATAAAGACATCTTTTTTTTGTTAGCAAATGATATAATTTTTTTATCATTAATTGATCCAGTAGGTTGAGCAAGAACACTACATCCATTTTTATTAAGAAAATTTACTCCATCGGTAAATGGAAAAAAGCCATCTGATGCACAAACGAATGATTTTTTGTTAAAATAGGCATACTTATTTTTTATAGCAAAATTTAATGCATCTATTCTATTGGTTTGACCATGCCCAAGCCCAACTGTTTGTTTGTCTTTAACTAAAACAACCGCATTAGATTTTAAATGCTTAACAACTTTTATTGAAAATATTAAATCATCAACTAACTTCTTTGAAGCTTTTTTTTCAGAAGATAGTTTTAAAAAATTTTTATTTATAGAGGTTAAATCATTTGTTTGAAACAGATCACCAAATAAAGTAGATCTATAACTTTTTGTAGGTTTCTTAATATTTGGAATTTTTAATAGGATTAAATTTTTTTTTAATTTTAATTCTTGAACTGCTTTCTTATCAAAATCTGTTGCAACTACCATTTCAAAAAAATTCTTGGTGATTACTTTTGCAAGTGCTAATTTAACTTTTCGATTTAAAAAAATTATACCTCCAAATGCACTTTTTGTATCGCTATTATATGATTTTTTAAAAGCATCATTTATATTTTTACCTGATGCTACACCACATGGATTTGTGTGTTTAACTATAATAGAAGTGGGTTCATGAAATTCATACAAACACTTTAATCCACTATCTAGATCGGTGATGTTATTATAACTAATTTTTTTTCCACCTATCTGATAATCAAATATTGATTTTTTTTTATTTGAAATTAGATACGCTGTTTGATTAGGATTTTCACCATATCTTAACTTTATTTTATTTTTATTTTTTTTCATTTAACCAATCTGCAATAGTGTTGTCATAAATAGAAGTTTTTTTAAATACTTTTACGGCCATTTTTTTTCTAAAAATAATGTCAGTCTTACCATTATTTTTATTTAAATTATTAATTAGTCTTGAATAATCTACTGTAGACAAAATAGGAGTTATATAATTAAAATTCTTGCTTGCTGCTCTTAATAAACTTGGCCCACCTATATCTATCAATTCTATCAAATCTTTTTTTTTATTTTTTTTAAAAAATTTTTCAAACGGATATAAATTTACAACTACAATATCAATGTCTGGAAATTTTAATGAATTGAATTGTTTTTTATGAATATTATTATCTTTCTTATATAGTAAGGAACTATAAATAAGTTGATTTAGTGTTTTTACTCTTCCATCAAACATTTCTTTAAATTTTGTTATTTTCGATATATCAAGACATTTAAAACCTAATTCTCTGATTTTGTTTCCAGTAGATCCACTTGAAATAAATTTATATTTATGATTTTTTAGATTTGAACACAAATAATTTAATTTTTTTTTATCAAACACTGATATTAAAGCATACTTATCTTTTAAATTTTTTCTAATGACCATTTTTTTATAGTTTTTTCATCTGTTATTATACCTTTGATCACAATTTGCTTAGTAGGTTTTGTAATATTGTTGTCAACCAAAATACTATCTTCAACCATAAGCTCTAATTCACTTTTAAATAACCAAATATTGTTTAATTTTGTTTTAAGAATTATATTTTTTTTATTGTTTGTAAAATTAAAAGTTATCCCTTCTGCAAGATGAAATCGAATATGAAATATTAATCTGTTACCTATATCTTTGTAAGAGATAAATGAATCTTCCCCAACTAATTTATTTTCATTTTTAAAGACCTTTAATTTTCTGTTTATAATTTTGTTAAATTTCTTAAAATATCCATTATGAGAGCCTTCAAAAATTTCAAATTGTTCATTACTTTCGTTTCTAAAAACTACTGATTGCGGAAACTTAATATGAGGATTACCCTCTTTTATTTCACTAATATTTGTATTCTGAAGTATAATTGTTGAATGAGCGGCACTATATCTCAAATATTCCGGATTGTTCCCTAAGGCTTCTGATGCTCCACAATTTGTAACTATTTTTTCTCCAAATCCACTTAACTCAAATGATAATGTTCCTGCGCTTAAGGTTGAGCTTATAAAATCTTTATTGGGCTGAACTACATCAAAAAAAATAGTTTTATTTTTATCAGAAAAAAAAGCAATACCATTATTGTCCTTAAAATTCCTTTTTTTTAAATAAATATCTTTGTTTATTGAATTAGTAATAATTTTTGTATAAGTATTATTTGTACCATTAAAAAGTGCTAAACTTCCATCATTATGAAAATATTGATTTAAAATTGAAGTCATCTTTAATAATATTTCATCAAATATTTTTGATTTATTAATGTTAAAATAAAGAAAAATATTTTTAACTTCATTTATATTATTAATATATTTTGTATGTTCTAAAATATTATAACTTTTATGCATTCCAAGTTTATCAATTTGACTTTCAATTATAAATTTAAAATAATTAATATTTTTTACATTAAATTTTTTTAATAATAATGATGATAATGAAAATGCTACCAAATCAAATGAAGTGATTGAATTTATATTTTTATAATTAAAATCAAAAATTATTCTTTGCATATGAAAAAAAATTACTAAATCTAATTTTTTTTTATCCTCCATTTTTGAGGATGAATTAATATATTCATAATTATAAATAAGATTAATTAACCTTTTTGAAGTTAAATCATCAGACCATGGAAAGTTTAATTTATTTTTATTAATTTTATACCAATTAAAGGTACTCTCTCTAGATAAATTAATACCGATTTTACCGCCAAGTTGTTTTGAGAAATTTAAAAAATCAAAATTGTGTACATTTCTATTCTTTATTTTATAAAAATTTTTTTTAAAAATAAAAGACCTTATCAATTGATAATTTGTAAAATCATTTTTTCTAAAATTTAAATCAATAAATGATATATTTTTCAAACTTCCAAATTTAGAAGTTATATAAATAAATATCAATTTTCTAAATAATAATATCATTTAATTTTTTTTAAAAAAGCTGCAAAGAAACCATCAATATTATGATTAAAAATTTTGTCTGGTAAAGTGATCATTACATTATTTTTTATAAGTTTAGAGTGTTCTTTGACATTTTTATTTAATTCAAAATTATGTAATCTAAAGTTATTCTTTTCTTTCAAAAAACTATTAATTTGATCCTCTGTCTCTCTTTTAAAAAATGAACAAACCATGTACAGAATCATACCTCCTTTATTCAAATGAAATGAGGCTTTTTTTAACATTTTTTTTTGAATTTCAATTAATACTCCAAGATCAGGTTTTTTATTTTTAAAAAAAATTTCAGGGTTTTTCCTTATTGTTCCTATAGAGGAACAAGGGGCATCAATTATTATACAGTCATACCTCTCATTATTTTTAAACTTAGTAAAATCTTCATTTAAAATTTTTGTATTATAATTAAGTCTTTTTAAATTTGATTTAAGTAATTTTATCCTTTTCATACTTTTATCATTTAATACTACATTAAAATTTCTTGATAATAATTGAAATGCTTTTCCACCAGGAGCAGCACAAACATCTAGGAATTTTTTCTTACTACATTTTATTGGAAGATTATAAATAGGAAAGAAAGAAGAATAATCTTGCACCCACCAATTTCCATCAAAGTATGATTTAATTTCTGTTACATCTTTTTTGATTAATAAAAAACCAGAAGTTTCAGAAGTTTTTAATAAATTATCATCAAACTCACCTAGGCTTTTTTTATTTTTAAATACTAGATGTAGATCTGGTTCTTTAGTAAAATTTTTAATAAAAATTCTTTTCTCAAAATTTGTAAATGATTTTGTCTCATATTTAAACCATGTAGGCAAATCATCATAATTAATCTTAGTCTCTTTTAAATTGTTTTTATCTTTAGATATATTTTTTAAACAAGCATTTACAAATCCATGATAGATTTTTAACTTTTTTGCTATTTCTACTGAACAATTTATTACTGCATATTCACGAAAATCTAAAAAAACAATTTGTGTAATTGCGCTTATAAACAAAATCCTTTCATGATCTTTTATTCTCTTACTTGTGTATTTATTAATTATTTTATCTACATAAACATGATACCTCATTGAATTTAAAGCCACATTATTTATTAGAGATATGTCTTCTTTTTTATGTTTATCCATTATTCTCTTAATAAAAGGATCTTTAAAATTTTTATTTAATTTAAAAATCGAAAACAAAATTTTGTGAATATCAAATCTAACTTTTTCACCTCTAATCATATTATAAATAAGTGTTATATTTTAATTAATTATATTATAGATATTTTAAATAAAATATATTGAGATATGCGGGGAAATTTAGAAACAATAGTCGGGGCTATGTTTGCTGGTAAAACCAGTGAACTGCTTAAAAGAATTCTTTGGGCAAAACATCAGAATAAAAAAATTATTGTTATCAAACCTAGTATCGATGATAGATACTCAAATGAAAAAATCATAACCCATAATGACTTAAGTCATGATTGTTATGCCATGACAAATTGGGATACAGCCTTAAAAAAATTCACATTTGATAAAAGTAAAGTTGACATGGTTTTTTTAGATGAAATTCAATTTATGGACACCCATGATACTTTAAATAATGTGGAGATTATTTTAAATAGAGGTATAGATGTTGTTTGTGCTGGTCTAGATCAAGACTCAAGAGGAAAACCTTGGGAAACTTCATCTATGCTTCTGGGATTATCAGATAAAATCGTTAAAATTTATGGTTTTTGTAATGTTTGTGGTCTTGAGGCAACTAAAACTTATAGAAAAACAGAAGGTGGTGAAAGAACACAGGTAGGCGCAGCTAATATTTATGAGCCTAGATGTTTAAAGCATTGGGAGCCAAGATAATATCTATTTATTTTTTCTATTTTTAATTAAATTATCAACTACTGAAGGGTCAGCAAGCGTTGAAGTATCTCCCAAATTTTCAAAATCATTGGATGCTATTTTTCTTAAAATTCTTCTCATTATTTTACCTGATCTTGTCTTAGGCAAGCCATTAGTAACATGTATAAAATCAGGAGAAGCAATTGGGCCAATTCTTTCTCTAATAGTTTTTTTCAAATCTAGAACTAATTCTTCTGAAGAGTCCACACCAACTTTGAGAGATACATAACAATATAAACCATTGCCTTTTATGTCATGAGGGTATCCAACTACAGCTGCTTCTGAGACATCTTTATGTGATACAAATGCACTTTCAATTTCTGCAGTACCTAGATTATGACCTGAAACTATTATTACATCATCAACTCTACCTGTGATCCAATAATACCCATCCTTATCTCTTTTACAACCATCACCAGTGAAATATTTTCCATCAAATTGAGAGAAATAGGTATCAATAAATCTTTTATGATCACCATAAACAGTTCGCATTTGACCCGGCCAAGATCTTTTCATACACAACATACCCTCACACTCACCTTCTAATTCTTTACCTTCCTTATCTACGATACATGGTTCTATGCCAAAAAAAGGCTTTGAAGCAGAGCCAGGTTTTAATTTTATAGCACCAGTTTGAGGTGATATTAAAATTCCTCCGGTCTCAGTTTGCCACCAAGTATCTACTATTGGGCATTTAGAATTACCCGGCACTTCGAAGTACCACTTCCATGCCTCTGGATTTATCGGTTCACCAACTGTTCCCAAAAGTTTTAATGATGATCTTTTGGTTTTTGTAACATAGTCATCTCCTTCTCTCATTAATGCCCTTATTGCTGTTGGAGCTGTGTAAAATATATTTACCTTATGCTTATCAACTATT
>MDSZ01186430.1_pt1 | contig 10381 bp, 8 predicted proteins | sample 811201 | NCBI WGS metagenome assembly MDSZ01 (sample SAMN05326647, study PRJNA326480) | marine metagenome | isolation source: seawater | place: Indian Ocean: North | collected 2010 | reverse complement strand
TACGTTGATGTTGTTGTTTACATATCCAGCACCCAGACCGAGACTTAGACTGTTCTTGTCTGTGAACTTAACATGCCAAGCGTAAGAACCGTAGAATCCAGAACGGCTTACGATATCCGTATTATCACTAAAGGCATAGCCGCTGTATCCAAATTTCAAATCATTCTGGTTGCCGTTGAACGCCATGAATTGCGTTTCAGGAGCTCCTTGAATATCCGTCCATTGACGGCGATTAAGGATTGAAATCTCTGTCTTCCCCTCAATACCACTAAAGGCAGGGTTAAACAAGTATGCCGTATTCAAATAACTTGAAATAAGTGGCAATTGCTGTGCACTGGCAGTTAGACTTCCAACCAACAATGCGAATATTAATAGCTGCTTTCTCATGATTAGAAGTTGTTAAGGATGGTTACTGCAGCCTTGACCCTTATGTTATTCTCAAAGGTTAAGACATAATAATAGGTACCGTCTTCCAACTGCGCACCACCGTCAGTGGTTCCGCCCCAAGCGTTGTTGTATACTTCTTGGTTGTAGACCGGTGTACCCCAACGGGTATACACTGTGAATTCACATGCATCGCCGTTTGTCACACCTGCGAGGTCTAGAACATCATTGTTTCCATCGCCGTTCGGTGTAATTACGTTTTGAAGGTTACCATAAATATCAGCGATGATCACATTAGTGTCTTGCTCACTAACAAAAACCTGAACGCTTGCCGTATCCGTACAACCGTTTATGTCTTCAACTTGAATGTAGTACGTAATAGTATCCACAGAAGGGATGGCCATTGTACTTGAACCAAGCTGGTTGCTGTAGTACGAAGGCGCATCAGCAAACCAGTAGTAACTCGTACCGCCTGTTGAGCTCAGGGTTGTGCTCTCGCCCGGGCTAATAACTTGAGGAGAGGCTGTGGCAGTTGCCACTAAAGTGTAGTTGTAAATATCTAGTGTGTCAACAGTTTTACACTGATTAACACCATAAGCCTCAATCACATACTGTCCTGGGACGCTCAAGAAATTTTGCTTACCAACAAACACACCCCCGTTCCAAGCAAAGTTTAAAGCGTTGCTCTGTAGAGATACTAAAACACTGTCATATATACAGACTCCCAATGAGTCACCTGGCAGTATAGAGATGGTTGGGAAAGGCACAAAATTGACCGTAGTTTCATTCGAAATGTAGTCACAGCTTTCGTTGGTCAATACCAAACGGTAATCTGCTGTATCTGCTACAATGGAGGTATCTACAGTCAACCAAGGGAGTGTATCGTTTGCCAAATTCAGCCAGTTCGCGCTGCCCGAAGGATAGGCGATCTGCCATTGGTATTCCCAAGAGTCATACAAAACAGTATCAGTAGCTGTAAGCAGCGTTGAGTCTGTCAAACACAAAGTTGTTGTCGGTAATGGTTGACCTGGCCATGGTTGGTTAATTACTACTGTAGAAGGAACTGTATCAACGATTACCCAAAAAGCATTTGAAGTATCTACACAACCTCCAGGTACAGAAGTCACCTCCAAATACCATTGACTCGTTGTATCAACATCAATGGCCGCCGTAGTATCACCCGTGTAGTACCAAACGGTATCACCAAAGATATCTACGCTGTCCGCTTTCAACCAGTTGAATTCGTAACCCAATATTCCAGGCGATGGGAAAGCGAAATATTCCAACGTTGCCACAGTACCCTCACACATACGGATGGAATCCATACCGATGTAGTTGATCCCCGCGCCGCTATTGGCGAAAACTTCAGTGCCTGGCTGGTAAGAGTTTACAATAGTATCCTCCGAGGTCGCGTCACAAAGGTTTGAACTCACCTCAATACCATAGGTTCCCGAAGCTGTAACGAATAATGTATCGTTCGTCTCACCGGCAATAGCGCCACCACCACTTAACCATTGGTACGTGTAGCTTTGACCGGTAGGCGCCTGATTCGCTACCAACAGTGCTGTATCGCCCTCACAGAAGGTGATTTCACCAGCCTTGTCAAACCAATTGTAGGCGGTAATTCCTGTGGTAGGATTTGCGCCAATGATTACGTTTGAAATGGTATCTGAAATCACTACTGGATTTGAACTCACCATTCTAAACTTGTATACGCCTTGTGGAGTGTTGTCTGGAATTAAGACGTCAATCTCGTTACCAGTACTCACACCATAGGCAAGTAGGGGTGAAATCGATACGAAAGTACCGTTGAAGCTTCCGGTATTATCACTCATCTCAACAGAGAACGTGTTGCCCACGTTAAAAGGAGAGGTAATATCAAAAGCCATGATCAGCGAATCACCTTGACACGCTTGAAGACTGATGGTTGGAGTGGTCGTAGCTTGACTAAAAGCGGATAGGCCTCCCAACAAAAAAGTCAATGAGAGTAAAAACTTTCTCATGTAGAATTGTTTTGGGTTTTGGTTATTGCATTAAATGCTTAACACAGCTAATTTCGTACTTGTTTAACAATAACCGTGCTACATTTACTCATTAATCAAGCTTTTCTATCAACAAACACCCCTAATGAAGCAGGAACTAAGCCATAGACTCATAAACGAATTAGGAAAATTTAATGCACTTAGTAAAATTGACCTTCAGAAAGCCATAGTGAAGTGGTTAGACAAAGAAGTCTCTTATTACAACTGGACAGGATTTTACTTCATGAACGATGAAAAGCAGCAACTCGAAATCGGACCGTATGTTGGAGCTTACACGGATCATACGGTTATCCCCTATGGAAGAGGTATCTGCGGCCAAGTTGCGATGAGTGGTAAAACCTTCGAAGTGCCAAATGTCCACGCTCAAGACAATTACCTCGCGTGCAGCCTTGCAACGAAAAGTGAAATTGTTGTGCCCATTTACAAAGGAGATAATCTCGTGGGTCAGATAGATATAGACTCACACGAACTAGACCCATTTACGAAAGAGGACCACAATCTATTAGAAGCGGTGGCCAATTTTGTCGCACAAAGACTCTAAGCCTGCATGCGTATGGCTTCCACAGGATCTAATCTAGAAGCCATCCATGCTGGAATAAATCCAGATAGCAATCCAATAACCCCGCTCAGTCCGAGCCCTACAATGATGTTTCTGGTGCTTAAGAATATGTCGAAATCAAAGGCTTTTGCAGCTGCTAAAGCACCGAGGTAAACCAGGAACAATCCGGCAGCTCCTCCCAGTAGACATAAGACAATACTCTCGGTCAAAAACTGAATCAAGACCACGAAGTTTTTCGCGCCAAGTGCTTTTTGGATGCCTATTTCGTTGGTACGCTCACGGACACTCACGAACATAATGTTGGCGATTCCAAAACCGCCTACAAGGATGGAAAAACCACCAATTACGGTACCCACAAGGCCTAGTACTCCAAATAATCCGTCCAATTGATTGGAAATCAACGAAGGGTCGTTCAGCGCAAAATTATCGTCTGCACCGGGACGAAGGCGGCGAATAGAACGCATCAAACCAGTTAACTCGTCTTTCAGTTGTGCCAGCGAAATTCCTTCCTTCGCACTGACCATAATAAGGTTACCGTCATTTTTATCCGTATTCACCACAGTTCGAACGAACTTGAACGGCACAAGGACCATCTTATCGTAACTCTGTCCGACCAAGCTCTCTCCTACCTTTTCAAAAACACCAATGACCGTTAGTTTTTGTCCTCTGATGGATATCTGTTCGCCCAAGGCGCTTTCGCCTCCTGGAAACAATCCTTCTTCGATGTTGGCTCCGATGATACAATAGGATTTTCCACCATACATCTCATTTTCTGTGAAATAGCGTCCTTCCTTGAGATCAAAATCCCAGATCTGATTGTACTCGTAAGTAATGCCTAATACTTCAACACCACCGGCATCCATGCCGTTGCGCTTAGCAGTAGCTCCGCCTAATGAAGTACCGAAGGCAACGTTGTCAGCATATTGAGAACGCTTCCTCAATAGGTCGCTTTCTTTACTTAGAGGCACAGGGCGATTGAGATACTTCCACCAAGCATATTCGCCGCCACCGCCCCAAGGCCATTTTTGAACGTAAACAACATTATCACCAAGCTGACTAACGCTGTCTCGGATGTTTTTCTCTAAAGAGTCGACAATCGAATAAACCAAGATGATCGCGAAGATTCCTATTGTGATTCCAAGTAGGGAAAGGAACGTTCTCAATTTGTTTACTGTCAGTGATATAACAGCGAAAATCAAGCTTTCTTTAATGAGGCGAATGAGAACAATCACGAGGTAGTGGGTTTCTCTCAAAATTAGAGAGAAAAGCGCACAAAAAGGCACCAATTATGCTACTTTTGCACTTTCTCATTATTTACACAACAATCTTGAACGATATGCGCATCAAAAACGCTCTCATTTCAGTTTTTCACAAGGACGGTCTTGGACCCATTGTCGACGCACTAAATGCCGGTGGAACAACTATTTATTCAACTGGTGGAACTCAAGCCTTTATTGAAGGCCGTGGCATCCCAGTAGAGCGTGTTGAAGATTTAACATCATACCCTTCTATTCTAGGAGGGCGAGTTAAAACATTGCACCCTAAAGTTTTTGGTGGCATCCTTGCGCGTAGAGACAATGAGAGCGATCAAGGACAAATGAACGAGTTCGAGATCCCATATTTCGACTTAGTGATTGTTGATCTTTATCCCTTCGAAGCAACCGTGGCTTCTGGTGCGCCAGAACAAGATATTATCGAGAAGATTGATATCGGTGGCATCTCATTGATTCGTGCAGCAGCGAAAAATTTCAAAGATTGTTGGATCATTTCTAACATGGGTCAGTACGAAGATGCACTTGCAGTATTAAACTCCGCGGAAGGTGCCACTCTTGATATTCGAAGACGCTATGCGCTTGAGGCATTTGATGAAAGCAGCAACTACGACACGGCCATTTACCGTTACTTCGCTGGTGACCGACTAGATCTTAAAATGAGCGGACGTCAGAAACAAGGTTTGCGCTACGGTGAAAACCCGCATCAGGAAGCAGCCTACTTCGGCAATCTCGATGATGCACTCGAGCAAATCCACGGTAAGGCATTGAGCTACAATAACCTTCTAGATATCGACGCTACTGTGAATCTAATTCGCGAGTTTGAAGAGACGACCATTGCAATCATCAAACACAATAACGCTTGTGGTTTGGCTACACGCCCGTCCCTTGCAGCGGCATGGGACGATGCATTGGCTGGCGACCCTGTAAGTGCTTTCGGTGGTGTGATTGCCGCAAATAGAGTTGTAGACAAAGCTACTGCCGAGAAGATGAATACATTGTTCTTCGAGGTCCTAATGGCACCTGGTTACGATGAAGACGCTCTAGAGGTTTTGAAAAGCAAGAAGAACCGCGTGCTTCTCATCTTGAAGGACTACGAAGTTCCTGCATACAACGTACGTACTGTTCTAAATGGAACCTTGGTACAAGCAAGAGACGCAAAATCAGAGAGCGCAGCAGATATGGAGACTGTGACGAAGGTTGCACCTACAGCGCAGCAGCTCGAAGACCTCGAGTTCGCAGCAAAAATCTGTAAGCATACAAAGTCAAATACCATTGTCTTGGCAAAGGGTGGTCAATTGTTAGGATCAGGGACAGGGCAAACATCTCGAGTAGATGCTTTGAACCAAGCTGTGGAAAAAGCAAACCGCTTTGGTTTTGACCTCAGCGGCGCAGCAATGGCTTCGGATGCATTCTTCCCGTTCCCTGATTGTGTAGAGATTGCTGACAAGGCAGGAATTACTTGTGTCATTCAACCTGGGGGCTCAATCCGAGATAAGGAAAGTATCGCTTATTGCGACGAGAATGGATTGGCAATGGTTACCACTGGAATACGTCACTTCAAACACTAATTTTTATTACCTTCAAGCCATGGGTTGGTTTAGTTTCATGACAGAAGATATAGCGATTGACTTAGGTACAGCCAATACGCTTATCACATATCAAGACAAGGTGGTTGTTGACTCGCCATCTATTGTCGCACAAGACAGAAGAACAGGGCAAATAATTGCCGTGGGTAAGGAAGCGCGTCAGATGCATGGCAAGACGCATGAAAACATCAAAACCATTCGTCCTTTGAAGGATGGTGTTATTGCAGATTTCGAGGCTTCTGAATACATGATTCGTGAGCTCATAAAGAGCATTCCAGCTTTTAAAAAGAGACTGTTCCCGCCTAGTCTTCGTATGGTTGTCTGTATTCCTTCAGGCATTACTGAAGTTGAAAAGCGGGCCGTTCGCGACTCTGCCGAACACGCCAATGCGAAAGAAGTCTACCTCATCCACGAACCAATGGCTGCAGCCGTAGGTATCGGAGTAAACATCCTCGAACCCAAAGGCAATATGATCATTGATATAGGTGGTGGTACAACAGAGATTGCCGTACTTGCAATGGGTGGTATCGTCTGTGATAAATCTATTAAGGTAGCTGGAGATGTATTCACGAATGACATTGCCAACTACATGAGAACACAACACAATCTGTATGTTGGTGAGCGCACTGCAGAAAATATTAAGATCTCCGTTGGAGCTGCATTAGAAGAGCTCGATGAAGCACCGGAACCGTTCCAAGTTCAAGGTCGTGATCTTCTAACGGGTAAGCCAAAACAGGTTAGCGTGACCCACGGTGAAGTTAGTCGTGCGTTGGAGAAGAGTGTAACTCGTATTGAAGACGCAATTATGGAAGCTTTAAGTAACACACCTCCTGAGCTTGCAGCGGATATCTTCAACAGCGGTATCTACCTAGCCGGTGGTGGGTCTATGCTTCGTGGATTAGATAAGAGAATTTCGATTAAGACCGATCTTCCAGTTTACGTTGCTGAAGATCCACTGCGTGCCGTTGTGCGAGGAACAGGTGTCGTTCTCAAGAATATCGATCACTTCAAGACAGTTTTAGAAAACTAAATAGTTCGCCATGCAGCAACTGATACTCTTCTTGTCGAGGTATCGCAATAATCTGTTGCTCATAGCCCTATTGCTATTGGCGGTTGTACGTCATTCCTTGAAGAATCCCGTTTCAGAACATTGGATAAATGCAGTAGGCACAGGGCTTGCTGCGACATTTACCGATGCTACCAATGGGTGGAAAAATTACTGGTCCCTCGAAGAGGTCAATGATGAGTTGGCCAGGGAAAATGCTGTTCTAAAAGCTGCCATGTGGTCAAATTCCGCTCCTGAGTTTGCCGCTTCCTCAGAATACGACTATGTTCCAGCCAAGGTCATTGATCACAGCTACAAAAAAGTCAATAACTACATTATCATTAATGCAGGTAAACGACTTGGTGTGCAGCCAGGAATGGGTGTAATTAGTGCCCAAGGATGGGTCGGCACCGTGAGTGAAAGCACAAGAAACTATGCCTATATCTTACCGTTTACCCACAGCAAAGGGGGTATTGGTGCTCGTATTGAGGGAAAAGGATTGGGACAATTGAGCTGGTCCGGGTCGGTTGAAACAGCATTTCTAAACGACATCGAACGGGAATTTGAGCCAAAACCAGGCGACAGCATTTACTCCTACACACGCGCAGAAATCGCACCCCCTGTATTGACAGGCATTGTGCATAGTGCGTCGCAGAGTGAAGAAGACTTGAGCTGGAATGCCAAGGTGAATTTAACCACGGATTTCATGAATATGGATTGGGTATATGTATGCCAATTCAAAGGGAAAGCAGAATTGGACACCTTAAAACTGAATATGGAATGAATGTAGGTCGCATACTTGGCGTTGCCGTTCTTGCCATTTTCGTACAATGGTTGCTCATCCAAGATTTGCCGTTAACGGATTACGGTAACCCCTATATCTATTTGTGGGCATTCTTTGTGATTCCATTTAACACCCCGAGAATGACCACCTATGTATTGGCTTTTATCATAGGTTCTGCGCTCGACAGTCTTGAGCAGAGTGGCGGTGCACACACTATTGCTGCGCTCATGACCATTGCTGCAAAGCCGTCTATTGAAAGCTTCCTTTACGGATTCCGAGAGGAAAACTCTAACCATACATTAAGCGGACTTCCGTTGGCGAATTTCTTACCACTCGCATTCCTCTTGGTCTTTCTTCACCATTCGTTATTATTTACTGTAGAAAACAGTGGATTTTCTCAATTTTCAGCACTTGGACTTCGTATCTTGATGTCAACCCTCAGCACTGTTGGGTTACTTACGATCGCACATTTTCTTTTGTCCAAACGCTATGCAGCATAAAGCAGCATTTTATTCGGTTATCATCTTGATCACATTGATATTCAGTGTGCGTCTGTTCAATATTCAGATTATGAATGATGAGTACGCGGCGCGGGCAGAACGCAATGCTACGCAAGCCGAGAAACTGTATGCGCCGCGTGGTTACATCTACGACCGTAACGGTGAACTCATGGTGGGAAACAGTCCGACGTACGACCTCATGGTGAGTCCCTATTTGGTAAAAGATTTAGATACCGTACAGCTTGGCCAATTGCTCGATTTAGAAGTAGTCGACATCAAGAAACGTTTGGAAAAAGCGAAGAAGTACAGCTATTTCCGCAGCAGCATGTTCATGAAGATGTTGCCCAAAGAACACTACGCACGAATTAATACCGAATTAAAGAAGTTCGCGGGATTCTATCCCCAGAAGCGTATCCTTAGAAATTACCCAAAGCCGGGTGCTGCTAATGTTGTGGGTTTTATTGGGGAAGTCAACACCGACTTTATTCGCAAAAATGAAGGGTATTCTATGGGAGACCTCTCTGGGAAAAGCGGGATAGATAAGAGTTATGAAAGTATCCTTAAGGGCGAACACGGAAAGCGATTTTATACCGTAGATCATAGAAACCGTAGAATAGGAAATTGGAAAGACGGCGCACACGATTTACTACCAGTTCCAGGCAAAGATTTAACAAGCAGCATTGATTTAGACCTTCAGTTGTACGGCGAACAGTTGATGAGCGGAAAACGTGGAAGTATCGTTGCGATTGAACCTGAAAGCGGAGAAATTCTAGCAATGGTGACGGCTCCGAATTACGATCCGAATGAATTGGTCGGAAGACTGCGCAGCAGAAATTACACTTCACTCTATTACGACAGCATTAACAAGCCGCTCTTTGATCGAGGTATCTTGGCTGAATATCCACCGGGGTCGCCTTTTAAACTGGTGGGAGCATTGATCGGTCTTCAAGAAGGTGTAATCAGTCCAAGAACGACCATGACCTGCCGACACGGTTGGCATTATGGAAGCTTAACAGTGGCCTGTCATTGCAAAGGAGGACCGATGAATTTGAGAAAGGCCATTTCGGAAAGCTGTAACAATTACTTCTGCTCGGTATACCAGCGTTCCGTAGATCATGGAGGCGACTCTCGCCAAGGCTTAGAAATTTGGTCCAACCATGTGAAGAGCTTCGGATTGGGTAAGTACCTCGGCAATGACTTGCCAACAGGAAAAAAGGGACTCGTCCCCGATGTCGCTTTCTACGATAGATTTTTAGGATATACCGGCTGGAAAGGTGCAACCTCCGTAAGTAACGGTATAGGCCAAGGAGAACTTTTAGCCACTCCTATTCAGCTGGCAAATATGGCTGCGGCCATTGCAAACCGAGGTTATTACTACACGCCCCACATCATTAAGGATGTTGACGGGGCGCAGATAGACAGTGCATTCCTAACTCCGAAGTACACGACTATTGACAGCATCCATTTTGAGACGGTTATTGACGGTATGTATGATGTGTTTGAAAACGGTACAGCAAAGGCTGTTCGTTTGGAACACATTTCCCAATGTGGAAAGACGGGTACGGCTCAGAATCCACACGGTCAGGACCATAGCATTTTCGTAAGCTTTGCCCCAAAGGATGATCCTAAAATTGCCATTGCCGTCATTATTGAAAACGGTTATTGGGGGTCTAGATGGGCGGCACCTATATCTAGTCTAATGACCGAGCTGTATCTCAGCGACACCATCACTAGACCGAGACTCGAGCAACGCATGTTGGAAGGAGAACTCCACGAAGAATACCGCAAACAGCATCTTGCTATTTATGGGGAAGACAGCACTTATGAAGCAAACTTCTAATGGGTTACGGCAATAGAAATAGAAATCGCGTTGGGTTCGATTGGATTCTAGTCAGCCTCTACTTTCTACTCTGTATATGGGGTTGGATAAGCATTTATGCTGCTGTTTACAATGAAGAATCTGCGAGCATTTTCTCCTTGGATCAGGAGTACGGCAAACAGGGATTGTTCATTGTGGGAGGGCTCCTGATTATCTTCTTCACCATGATCACGAACTACAGGATATGGACCAATTTTGCCCCGCTATGGTACGCATTGAGCATTCTGCTTTTGATCCTAGTCTTATTCGTTGGGAAAAAAATTGGTGGTGCCCGGAGTTGGTTCGGCCTTGGAGGATTTAGTCTGCAACCCTCTGAAGTTGGAAAATT
>MDSZ01157875.1_pt1 | contig 10381 bp, 12 predicted proteins | sample 811201 | NCBI WGS metagenome assembly MDSZ01 (sample SAMN05326647, study PRJNA326480) | marine metagenome | isolation source: seawater | place: Indian Ocean: North | collected 2010 | reverse complement strand
ATGAAAAATCTCTAAATGCATTTGCTGCTCCTGGAGGTATTATTGGAGTAAATGGAGGTTTATTTTTAAATGCAGGCAATGAAGCTCAGCTAGCATCTGTGCTCAGTCATGAGCTTGCTCATTTAAGTCAGCGTCATTTTGCTAGAAATGTTTTAAGAGGAAGGGATACAAACCTTGCATCCTCTTTAGTAATGGTCTCAGCCATTGCATTAGCAATTGTTTCTAATAACCCAACAGCTTTTATTACTGGTCCTGCTGCTTTAGCCCAGCAACAACTAAGGTATAGTCGAATTTTTGAAAGAGAAGCAGATAGATATGGCTTCAATAACTTAATTGCAGCTGGTTATGATCCAGCTGGCATGGGGCAAATGTTTGAAAATATGGCAAAAGTAAGGAAGCTAGCTGGAGATAATCCGCCGGAATTCCTTTTAACCCATCCTGTTACCTCTTCACGAATTAGCGATGCTTTCAATGCAGCTGATCAAATAGAGTTTACAGGAGGTAAAAAAAATACAATCAATTTTGAATTTATTAAAGGCAGATTAAAAGCAAGATATAACTTATCATCCCCTCAGGCTTCAGCAAGATATTTTGAAAAAATGTATCAAGATAGCCCAACTAATGAAAACAAGTATGCGTATATAACTGCTCTTAAACTTAATGGGGAAACTGATCAAGCGTTAAAATTAATAAATGAGATATTAAAAAAATTTCCTAAGAACTTAATTCTTAATATTACAAAATCAGAAATTCTATTATCCGGACAACGTTTTAATGAAGCGCAAAAAAATATTGAGGAAGTTCTTAACATTGCTCCCGGGAATTATCCAGGATCAATAATTCAATCAAAGATCCTAAGTGCTAAAAAAGAAATAATTAAAGCTGAAGAAATCTTGAGAGATCTTTTAATTAGTAAAAATCGTGATCCGAGTTTATGGATGCAGTTATCTGAAGTTCAAAGAGCGGGAAGAAATATTGTTGGTTACCATATCAGTAGAGGTGAGTACTATACATTGATTGGTGATTTTGATAACGCTTTAAATCAGTTTCAATTTGCATTAAGTTTATCGGGCAATTCGTTTCAAACCTCAGAAACAATTATGACAAAAATAAAATTTGTTCAAGAAAGGTTAGGTAAAAGAAGAGGTTTCTAAGAGCTAATTTTTTCTTTGGGCGGAATCTTAAAGCCTAGTATTGCCATACAACCAGCAAATGGTATTGCTAATAACGGGACCTGTGAGAATACGACCCCGAATGATTTAGATAATAGAATAAATCCACTACCTGAAAAATCTCCCATTCTAACCAAGAATGTATCAAACATAACTGATGATTTATATCTATCCATTCTTTTTAGGTAACTAAATACAACCTCTCTAGTTGGTTTATTAATGCCGTACTCAAATAATCTTAAAATGATTGTGATAACAAACACATACCCGATAGACGGATTAATATAATAACCAATAAATGCTCCAATAAATAAGAATCCGTAGAGCATTAGAATAGTCTTAGGGCCGGCAAATCTTATAATGGCTGAAGTCAAAAAGAATTGGGTAAACAAAGTTAGGACTGTTACAGTTTGTTCAATCCTGCTAAAGAAGATAATTCTACGACTGCTATCTGATGACCAAGCATCAACTATATCGATTGATGTGACCCAATGAATGGTCATCATTGCGGTCCATAAGTACATATACAATCCTATTGATCTAATTTGTGAAGAAGAAATAAGATTCTTAAGTGAGTCAAAACTTGTTCCACCCGCTGCTTTATCTATACCATCTACAAATGAAAACTTATTAAGTAAAGTAAGACCTATAATTAATGCTGAAATTAAGAAAAAAATAGAAATTAATGTAAAGAATATAATTCCTGATTCATTGAAAGTTGAAGCTAATTGTTTAGAAATCTCTGAACCAAGAAAAGCGCCTATAGAACCACCCGCTGCAATTACTCCAAAAACATTTATAGCTCTATCTCTTCGGAATAAATTAATAATTACTACCCAAAAAATAGAAACTACAAAAAAAGAATAAACATTGCACCAAATATAGAAAATTTGACTTAGCCAGGTTGCTGAAGAAAGATTAAAGAATTCCCATAGAACTATGAATATCAATAAGTTAGAAATAAAAAATGAATAACAACCAATTAAAACCCCTCTCAGATTTCTTCGCGAAGCAAGCCACGAGTAAACAGGATTCAGTAACAACATTAAAAAAGCTCCAACTCCTAGCAAATATGGAAGGATATCTGCATTTTGAACAGCCATTTCATTTCTAACTGGCCGTAATATATACCAAGAGCACAGCACTAAGAAAAAGAAAAAACCAGCAATACCAGATTCTTTTGTAAAAGATAATGAGAGTTTTCTAAAAAAATTATTCATTTCATTAATAAACCAAGACATTTATTAATTTATTAAGATGGTGGGTCGCACAGGATTCGAACCTGTGACCAATTCGTTAAAAGCGAACTGCTCTACCAACTGAGCTAGCGACCCGATAAAGGATTCCATAAAAAGATGTGATTATTCCATATTTTCTAATAACTGCAAGGCTAAAGAAGATGCAGTATTATCTGGAAATGCTTGAATGACAAATTGATATTTAATTTTTGCAGCGTCAGGATCACCAGACATCATTAAAATATCACCTATTTTTTTATGGGCCAATGGAGTGCGCCAATGATCTGGAAAATCTGCAGCTAATCTTTGAAAAAAATTCTCACTCTCTTCAAGGTTAGATTCTAATAATGAAATTTCACCAAGCCAAAATAAACTTAGAGGAATCTTCTCATCATCATCAAAATTATTTGATAAAAAATTAAAAGATTGTTTTGCAGCCTCAAAGTTTTTGTCATTCAACTCAAGAATTGCTTGATCATAAACTTCATCAATGCTCTTGCTATCATTTATACCTTCAAACCTAAATGTATTTTCTTCAGAAACAATTTCAGTACCTGAAGAGCTATCATTCTCAATCTGAAATGACTCTTCGTTTAACAATTTTTCTATTAAATAAGCTTGTGATTCAAGCTCACTTCTCAAACTAGCAAGCTCACCTTCAAGCTCTTGTATTTTTAAAAATAAAATATCAGAAGCATCTACTTCTTGTGTATTTACATATAATGGGACTGCAAACAGAACAGCAAAAAGAATTTTCATAGAAATGAAAAACTATTTAATTTCAACTCTTCTATTTTTTGACCAAGCTGATTCATTAGAACCTAATGATAATGGTCTTTCCTCTCCATAACTTTTTATAATCAATCGATTTCTCTTAATGCCATTTGCAATTAAATAATTTGCAACTGATTCAGCCCGTCTTTGACCAAGAGCTAAGTTATATTCTCTTGTTCCCCTTTCATCAGCATGACCTTCAATAGAAAGCGTCATTTTTGGATTTCTATTCATTAACTGACTGACTCCTTTCAACGCTTGAATTGATTTAGATGTAAGATTAAATTTATCATATTCAAAATAGACAACTGCATTTGCAAGAACTGCCTTAGCAGCAACAGACTTTGGTGTTAAAGATACTCCAGCAACACTCTGATCTGCAATTGCTTCTTCTGTTACCTGCAAAGAACTACAAGCATTAAAAAATAATAGAGTTAATACAGCAAAAAATATATTAGTTGGTTTGTTCATAATAATTCTTCCATTTAAGTAGATTATCTTAAAAAATTTGACCAAGCAGGCTCTCTAACTTCACCATCTGATGAAGGTAACTTAAACCTTGCGCCGCTGAGACTGAATCCAGCAAGCATACTCAGATCTCCTTCTTTAATACCATAGACTACCATATTACCATTCGGAGCAACACTTGGCGATTCATCCATCTTTGCTTCTGTAAGGACTCTTATAAAATTTTCTTTTTTATATTTAAGTGCAATATGAAAAAGCCCATCTTCAGAACGATGAACAAAGATAATTCCCTCTTCATTTGGAAGATAAGATGCTTTTGCATTATATGTCCCCTCAAATGATATTCGCTTAGGTTTGGGGTTGAATCTTCTTAAATCTAACTCATAAATTTGAGGTGAACCAGATCGACCACTTGTAAACAAAAGCTTATTTCCTTTTGGTGACCAAGATGATTCAGTGTCTATTGCAAATTGATTAGTCATTCTAGTTAAGGTTCGGTCGCGGAGCCTTAAGATATAGATTTCTGCATTGCCATCTTGGTAAAGTGTCAGCGAAAGATATTTCCCATCAGGAGACCAAGAAGGCGAACTAATTTGGGTATCTTTAGATACTACGGCTTCCCTTTTGCCTGATGAAATTTCTTGAATAAAGACTTTTGCCATTCCTGTTTCAAATGATACATATGCAACCCTTTTTCCATCAGGTGACCAGGATGGAGAAATGATAGGCTCAGAACTTGATAATAATATTTTTTCATTATCTCCATCTGAATCGGCCAACATGAGTTTATATGTTGAAATTAATTTAGAATCTTTGATTTCATTAACATACAAAAGTCTAGTTGCAGCAATACCTTTGATGCCTGTTATCGATTCGTATATTCCATCACTTGTGTAATGAGCAAGCTGTCTAATTTGATTAGGAATTCCAAAAACTTTTGAGCTACGAACTTTTCTCTTCTTATGAATATCATATATTTCATAATTAATATCTACTGAATTTTCAGCTTTTACAATCTTTCCAGTAACTAAATAATCCATTCCTAGTAATTTCCAATCTTTGTATACCAGCTCATCATCTATAATTTTTATTGGCAACAATAATTTCTCATCAAGAATAGAAAATTCTCCCGTTCGAATTAGATCATTTCGCATGATATTTTGAAGCTGATTTGATATTCGTGTGTTACCTTCGAAAGGTATCATTGCAACCTTGTAAGGGTCCTCAGAACCTTTAGTAATTTCTAAAAAAAGCTCTCCAAAACAAAACATTGGGGTAAATAAAAAGGTAATTAATATAAAAATTTTATTCATAATGGATTGAAGCTGATAGAAATAGCTTTAAATTCCTGCTCATATAAAGATTTTGGAATTGAGTTAAAAAAATTAAATGTTTCTACCCTTCTAACAGCTTGAAGAGCTGAGTTATCAAACCTTATATTTCCACTACTCTTAATTAAATCTACTTTAACAATCCTGCCGGACGCTCGAATCTTCAGTCTTAGATTTGCAACTAAGCCCTCGGGAATATTTCTAGGCTTCATCCAAGCATTTTCTATAGTAAAAATTATTTTTTTGGCGTATTTTGAAATTTCCTGCTGTTCTTTACTCATTTCAATTTCACTCTCTTCTGATAGTAATGTTGATATATCTGATTCGATTGCAAAATTTGTTGAAGGAGTTTCTAATCTTGCATTTGTTTTTGAGTAAACAGGCTCCTGAAAAGATTGCTTAGATTCGGTTGATTCAACCTCAATGTTAGATGAGATTTGTTTTTTTTTATCTTGAGAAGGCAAATCAAACTTCAATTCAATTTGTAGAGGCTTTGAGATCAAAAATGTTTGAGAGGCATCTGAATTAAATGTCCCATATATATATAGAAAAATACCAGCATGAATACAAAATGAATATAAGGAAGCTTGTAAGTATCTTTGATTAGCTATCATAACCAGAAGTAATGATGCCTACTTTTTGAATGCCTAAGCTTTGAATACTTGCCATGCCTTTGGCAACAAAATCAAAGGGAGCATTAGCATCGCTTTTAAAAATAATTTCAATGTCAGGATTCGCTTGATAAATAATCCTAGCTTTATTTTTTAACTCCACTAACGAGATTGGTAATTGCTCTTCACCGAGGTTAATAAAATAGCCTCCTCGCTTATCAATTGAAATTACAAGAGGTTCACTAGAAACTGACATCTTGGTTGTATCAGTCTTAGGAAGATTGACCTCAATACCCTGAATAAGTAGAGGTGAAAGAACCATAAATATGATTAAAAGAACTAACATTACATCTATATAGGGGACCACATTGATCTCAGCGTTTAACTTCTTTCTTTTACCAATTCTATAAATCAAGGTTTTGCTTTAACTGTTTGTCTATATAAAATGCTGGCTAACTCTTCACCAAATACAGAAGATTGCTGAAGTTGAGTATCTGAATCTGATGCAAATCTGTTGTAAGCAACAACAGCTGGGATTGCTGCAAAAAGACCTAAGGCTGTTGCCACCAATGCCTCTGAAATTCCTGGAGCTACTGCGTTTATAGTTGCTTGAGTTGCATCCGAGAGACCTTGAAAAGAATTAATGATTCCCCAAACTGTTCCAAATAATCCAACATAGGGACTAACAGATCCAACATTTGCTAAAAAGGGAAGATGATACATTAATGATTCTTCTTCTCTTGCTAAAGATACTCTTATTGCCCTGTTAACACTTTCTAAGTCCTCTATTGTTATTTGTTCGCCTTCACCTAGTCTTAAAAATTCACTAAATCCATGTTTAAAAACTCTCAAAGAACCAACCAATTCCTCACTAGAAACTTTATCAATGCCTTCATAAAGTTCATGGAGATCTTTTCCCGACCAAAACTGTTCTTCAAATATTTTATTAGCTTCTTTGATACGATTTAAATTAAAGTATCTTTCAAAAATAACAATCCAAGAAATAATTGAAACCAATAATAATAAAACCATCACGGCCTGCACAATAAAGCTGGCCTGAAAAAATAAATCTATAACTGAAAAGTCATTCATCTTAATTCTCAAATAAATTTAATAAGCCTGCGGGAAATGCTTTTGGTTTTCCTGAATCATTTCTAATAAAGCAAACCTCCACTTCCCCCTTGCAAATGAGTGTATCATTTTTTGAGTTTAAAACAGATTGAAAAAAAACAGTTCTCGCTTTGCTTAGTAACTCTATCTCAGTCCTAACAATTAGATCATCTTCCAATTCTGCAGGATGATGATATGAAAGCTTAATTGATTTCACGACATAAGATTCATTATTCTTAGAAATTGCATCTATCTGGGATAAGTTATGCTCAATCAAGAACTGAGATCGAGCTCTTTCTAAGTATTTAAGATAATTAGCATGATAAACAACGCCCTGAAAATCAGTATCTTCAACATATACCCTGCAAGGGAAATCCTTACAAGTGAACCGAGGATTCATGTTGCTCAATATCTACCTGAAATAAGTAACGAAGGATTTCTATAAAATCTTCCCACATTAAATCAATAGTTATAGGAGAAAAATCTAGATCTGATACTAATGATCCAGCAAGTATTCTTACTTTAATAGGTCGTCGATTAAATTTATAAATTAAAGCTGGAAACTCCCCATCTCCGGTTGCAGCTAGAACTTGATCCCACCACTCTTTAGATGGTTCACTGCCATCACCATATCTTTTACACTCTAAACACCATCTACCTAACTTTAAATCTGGCAGTTCTTTTGTTCTGGTTTGTTCTAAGATTCTTTTTACTGGCTGTGTTAAACCTAATTGCTCAACAAGAAGATTACCAATTTCTCTTTCGAAATTAGCACCTTTAGTTCTTGAATTAATAGCCACAATTAACCCTCTACTCTAAAATCTTCATGAAACTCTGCATTAGTATGAACTTCTTGGACATCATCAAGATCGTCCATAAAATTCATAATTTTTAATACTTTTTCAGATGCTTCTTGATCTAAATTAACTAAAGTATCTGCACGCATAGTATTCTCTGCTATCAAGGTTTCAATATTATTTCCTTTTAAAGCTTCAATAACAGCTGATAAATTTGCTGGAGTAGTTATTATCTCAAAATAATCTTCAGTAACGGTAAAATCGTCTGCACCAGCATCTAATGCAATTTCCATGATTTGATCTTCTTCATAGGACAGATCAACATGCACTAAACCCAACTTGTTGAAAAGATAAGCAACTGATCCATCAGTCCCCATATTTCCTCCAAATTTTGAAAAAGCATGACGAACATCAGCAACTGTTCTATTCCTATTATCTGTCATTGTTTCCACAAGAATAGCAACGCCATTTGGACCATAACCCTCAAAGGTTAACTCCTCAATAGCGCCCATTTCTCCGGTACCAGAACCCTTTTGTATAGCACGCTTGATTGTATCTTTAGGCATATTTGCAGAATTAGCTTTATCTAAGGCCAATCTAAGTCTTGGATTATCACTTGGATCAGGACCTCCTTTAGCAGCTACTGTAATCTCTCTTATTACCTTGGTCCAAATTTTTCCCCTTGAAGCATCCTGTCTTGCTTTGCGGTGTTTAATGTTTGCCCATTTTGAATGTCCGGCCATTAATTATTCCTCTTCAAAGGTAGATTTAACATTAAGCTCATCAAGTTGATCATCAGAAACTTTACTAGGAGCGTCTGTTAAGAGGCATGAAGCTGTTTGGGTTTTTGGAAAGGCAATAACATCACGAATGTTAGTTGTGTTAGAAAGTAACATAATTATTCTATCTAAACCGAATGCTATACCACCATGAGGTGGGCATCCCGATGCTAAAGCTGATAAAAGAAAACCAAATTTCTCTTTTGCTTCTTTGGAAGATATCCCTAATATTGAAAATATTTCGCTTTGCACGGATGGGTCATAAACTCTAAGCGAACCTCCACCAATCTCGTAACCATTCAAAACAAAATCATATGCACAAGCTAATGCATTATCAGGATCATTTTTTAATTCACTGACTGATACAGCGGGTAAAGTAAATGGATGATGTAATGCAGTTAATCGATTATCTTTGTTTCTTTCAAACATAGGAAAATCAACAATCCAACATGGAGCCCATGAAGAATTAAACAAGTTCATATCATCACCAAGTTTTTTTATTAGAGAGCTCATTGAAAGATTGACCATGCTATTTTTCCCAGCTCCAAAGAAAATAATGTCATCATTTTGTACATCTAATGTAGAAATAATTGAATCTATAGTTTCTTTTTGAAAAAACTTTATGATTGGTGATTGAAGACCATTTTTTTTATCTAGTTCTACAACTTTTATATATGCTAGGCCCTTGGCACCCAATTTACCAACATAATCTGTGTACTCATCTATTTTTTTCCTTGTTATAGACGCCGCTCCCGGAACCTTCAAAGCAACCACCTTAGAATCAGAATCATTTGCTGGGCCTGAGAATACTTTGAATTCCTCATTTTTAACAATTTCAGAGATTTCTTTAAGCTCTAATGGAATTCTCAAATCAGGCTTATCACAACCATATTTCTCAATAGATTCTTTGTATGAAATTCTTGGAACTTTTGTTTTTTTATAATCAGTAAATTCAGACAACAATGAGATCACCAAATCTTCTCCAAGCTTTAATATATCCTCAATAGAAATAAATGAGGCTTCAATATCTACCTGTGTAAATTCAGGCTGTCTGTCTGCTCTTAAATCTTCGTCTCTAAAACACCTAGCAATTTGATAATATTTATCTAAACCTCCAATCATTAATAACTGTTTAAATAATTGGGGAGATTGAGGTAACGCAAAGAAATCTCCTGGATGTACTCGACTTGGGACTAAATAGTCTCTTGCTCCCTCTGGTGTTGCTTTGGTTAAAATTGGTGTCTCAATTTCATGAAAATTATTTTTTTCTAAAATTGATCTTATTTTTGAGGTTATCTTAGATCTCAAAACAAGTCTCTGATTAACATCTGGACGCCTTAAATCTATAAACCTATGTTTAAGTCTTATATCTTCATTTACATCTTGATAATCATCAAGTGGAAATTGAGGGGTAACTGCTGAACTGAAAATTTTTAATTTTTTAGCTTCAATTTCAATCTCTCCCGTAGCCATCTTTTCATTAATAGCTCCCTCTATTCTATTTCTGACCAATCCTTTGATATTTACAACAAACTCACTTCTGCAAGAATCTGCCATTTTAAACATTTCTTCTAAATCAGGATTGAAAACTACTTGAACTATTCCATGTAAATCACGAATATCTAAGAAAATTACTCCGCCATGATCTCTTCTTTTATGTACCCAGCCAGAAATCTCAACATCACAACCTATGTCCGAACTATTAATATCTCCGCAATAATGTGAACGCATCTTTCTCTCTCTTATTTAATCTTTATTCTCTGAGCTTTTGCTTTTAGAATTATCAGTAGTTTTTGTTTTTTCTTTAGGCTCTTTTAATTTTTTATCTTCAGTACCTACTATATTCTTTTTAGAGCCAGTTTTGAAATCAGTTTCATACCATCCTCCACCCTTTAGCCTAAATGAGGGGGCAGAAATTAATTTTGTAACAGCTTTTTTATTGCATATCGGGCATTTATCAATAGGATTATCTGAAAATCTCTGAATTACTTCAAATTTATGCTCACATTTTGAGCATTTGTATTCATAAATCGGCATAAGTCTCTAAAAAAATATAGAATTATAAACTAAATGAAAATTCAAATATAAAAAATGTTTTGGT
>MDSZ01099933.1_pt1 | contig 10382 bp, 15 predicted proteins | sample 811201 | NCBI WGS metagenome assembly MDSZ01 (sample SAMN05326647, study PRJNA326480) | marine metagenome | isolation source: seawater | place: Indian Ocean: North | collected 2010 | reverse complement strand
TTTTACTTCTTAGTGATTTTACTGAAACAATAATAATATCGCCTATAGAAGCGTATTTTCGTTTATAACCCGGTAAGACTTTGATACAACAAACGTCTTTAGCGCCAGAATTGTCAATTACGTTTAAATAAGTACCTGATTGAATCATAGATAAAAATATAATATGCTACTAGTATAAATTAAATTACCAAACAGCTTTAGAGTAACCCGGAATAATACCAAATTGCATCAAGTCTCGCATAATCACTCTTGAGATACCATAAGGGCGTAAAACTCCTTTATTACGATTTGTTAACACGCACCTGTTTGTTATGCGAATTTTCGACTTATGTGAAATACTTTTTTTATCTTTCAGAAAAGAGATGATTATAGACGAACGTATTTTTGTCTCTTTTTCACTTTTTCTATTGATAAGAGCTGTAAATAAAAATTTTTTGACTTTTTTAATTTTCTCAGCCCTCTTTAAAGAATTTCTTAATTTTACGTCTTTTATTTTAGATGATAACATTTCTATTTAAATTGATTGTATACTATTCCCATTCTAAAGCGCCAACCTCCCAAGCATATATGTAGCCTGCGATAAGTTCTACTACAAAGTCTATCATACCCCATAGACCATCACTGCTTAAAAAACTCAAAGAAATACACCAAGGGAAAAAATATACTGCTTCTAAGTCAAAAATAATAAAAAGAATAGCGACTAAATAAAATCTAACGTCAAAGACATTTCGAGCATCTTCGTATGGGTCAAACCCACATTCGTAAGCAGAAACTTTTTCAACATCTGGGTTGTATGTACCTAGTCTAAAAGATAAAAATAAAATTAAACTTGCCAAAAAAATACTAAAAAAGAGCAAAATTAAAATTTTACTGAATTCTTGATAAAATAAAGTCATATATTATTTATAAAAATTTTTGCAAAGATAGGATTTGAACCTATGTCCTCCGGATTATGAGCCCGGCAAGCTACCTGACTGCTCTACTTTACATGCGAGTAATATTAATATTACTCTATAATACTTAGGAAAGTCGCCCTAAAATTTAAGACCAAATATTTTTAGCTTTTACACGAGTTCCACTTGTTAAAGTTACGTAAACAATATAGAAAAAGAACACTGCTGAAAATGCAGAAATATAAGAACCAAAAGAAGCTACTGCGTTCCAACCAGAGAATGCATCTGCATAATCCGGAATTCTACGAGGCATCCCAGCTAATCCTAAAAAGTGCATTGGAAAGAATGTTAAATTAACTCCAAAGAAGAACATCCAAAAGTGAATTTGACCTAAAACTTCTGGGTATTGAAGACCAGTTATTTTAGCAATCCAATAGTACCATCCAGCAAAAATAGCAAAAACAGCTCCCATAGAAAGAACATAGTGGAAGTGAGCCACTACGTAGTAGGTATCATGCATAACAGCACTTAAACCAGAGTTAGCTAAAACAACTCCAGTTAATCCTCCTACGGTAAATAAGAAAATAAACCCTAATACGAATAGCATTGGGGTATTAAATCTTAAAGATCCTCCCCACATTGTTGCAATCCAACTGAAAATTTTGATTCCTGTAGGAACCGCAATAATCATTGTTGCAGCAGTAAAGTACGCTCTGGTATCAACATCTAAACCAACGGTATACATATGGTGAGCCCAAACTACGAATCCTAATACTCCAATTGAAACCATAGCGTAAACCATTCCTAAATACCCAAATACTGGTTTTTTAGAAAAAGTTGATACAATATGACTAACCATACCAAAACCTGGTAAAATTAAAATATATACCTCTGGATGTCCGAAAAACCAGAATAAGTGTTGATATAAAACAGGATCTCCTCCTCCTGCTGGATCAAAGAAAGTAGTGTTAAAATTTCTATCAGTTAAAAGCATAGTAATAGCTCCTGCTAAAACCGGTAAAGATAGTAAAAGTAAAAAAGAGGTAATTAAGATAGACCAAACATACAGAGGTAATCTGTGCATAGTCATACCTGGAGCTCTCATATTAAATATTGTAGTAATAAAATTAATAGCTCCTAAAATAGAAGCTGCCCCAGACAAGTGAAGACTGAAAATAGCTAAGTCAACAGAAGGACCTGAGTGAGCTTGTACACTACTTAAAGGTGGGTAAACAGTCCAACCTGTCCCTGCACCTGCTTCAACTAAAGTTGATGAAACAATTAAAAATAGTGATGGTGGCAGTAACCAAAAACTAATGTTGTTCATACGAGGAAAAGCCATATCTGGAGCTCCAATCATTAGTGGAACAAAAACGTTTCCAAAACCTCCAATTAAGGTAGGCATTACCATGAAGAAGATCATTAAAATAGCGTGACCTGTAACTAACACATTATAAAGTTGGTGGTTACCAGCCAAAATTTGACTACCTGGTTGAGATAATTCCATACGAATTAAAATAGACATGGTAGTACCAAGAACTCCAGAGAACGCACCAAATAAAAGATACAGAACTCCGATTTCTTTATGATTGGTTGAAAACAACCAACGCGATGAAAAATAATATATGTTACTTAACATTAACATATAGAGTTTTTTTATTAATTAAAAAACAGAAGTAAAAATCGAATTTAACGAGAAAGACGGGATTTGAACCCGCGGCATTTAGCGTGACAGGCTAACACTCTAACCACTGAGCTACTTTCTCTATAATGACTGGGTAACAGTGGATTCGAACCACTAACTTCCTCCTTGTAAGGGAGATGCTCTACCGTTGAACTAGTCACCCAGTCAATAAATTATTTAAAAAAAGCAAGAAAATTATCAGAACGAGACAATTGACGTGAAGCAAGCTCATTTCTTCTTTGACTACTGAAATTTAATGTTAAAACAATAGCACCTACCATGGCAACTAACAAAATTAATCCTGCCAACAAGAAACAAACAAGGTAATAATTATATAAACTTTGCCCTAAAACATCGATACTTGTTAGATTATCTAAATAATTATCGAAATTATAAGGTAAATTTGTAGTCCAAAATGTTGAATTTGAAAAAACTTTTTCTAACATTAAAAAAGTTTGAAGAACTAAAATTAGACCACCTAGAAAAAGGAAAGGCAAGTAAAATAATGTATTCGAAGAATACACTTTAACATTAAGCATCATAACAACAAACAAGAATAATATAGCAATAGCACCCACATAAATTATGATGAACACTAGACCCAAAAATTCTGCGTTGAACAAGAATAAAATTCCGGATGCGTTACAGAAAGCCAAAATTAAGAAAAGAACTGAATGAACTGGATTTTGTGAAAGTAATACAAAAAGGCTACTTAAAATCAAAACAGTTATAAAGAAGTAATGTAAAGAAATCATGATGACTTAAAATTTTTTAATATCGGAATGATGTGATTTGAACACATGACCTTCTATTCCCAAAACAGACACGCTACCAGCTGCGCTACATTCCGAAATTTCATTAGCGAAAGAGGGACTCGAACCCACAACACACGGATTATGATTCCGCCACTCTACCAATTGAGTTATATCGCTAACGATTGAAGGTTTTGGAGATAATCGGACTTGAACCGATAACTTCATGCATGCAAAGCACGCACTCTACCAATTGAGTTATATCCCCTATTATTTGAATTGCGGACAATGAGATTCGAACTCATACAATCTGCTTGGAAGGCAGAGAATCTACCATTAATCTATATCCGCGATGTTTTAATTATTTATAGTTAATTAATTTATAAAGATCAAAATAATCAGTAACTAAGAGATTCAAATCCCCTTGAGTAAGTTCATCTATATCTTTTAAAATTACTAGACTATTTGTATACAAATCAAGTTCTATAAAAGAGTAAATAGCATTGTTATTTAAAAAATTTGTGGAAATTTCTTTAAATTTTAAATGTTTATACATTTTTTTCAAATTAAATGAAATTACGTCTCCTTTCTTAAGAACATAACTAATATCAACTTTCTTACCATTAATAAGAATAATACCGTATTTAATGAATTGTCTTGTTTGATATAAACTATAAAAAAAATGAAGCCTGCTTAAAAGTATATCAACTCTGTAAACCGGCTTTACTAAAAAATTTAATAGTAACGATTTGACAGTTTTCTTTTTTTCCGATCCTTTTTTTAAAAAAGCTGTTTTTATCGAAGAATCATAACTATTCATTAGATATCTCTTTAATTGTATTCCATCTCTAAAATAATCAGTTGACTTGTCCCAATATCTATCTGATGCTTTTCTCACTAGTGGATTAATAAACGAACCTGAAGGTTTGTTAAGCTGATCCAGTTTTTTTTGAAAAAGTTTCCATTTCGGCCTATTAAATTTTAAAATTCTTGAAGGAATATTAACCGAAAGTTCTTTATTTTTCGAATACTGTTTATATTTTTTTACGTTTCTCATTTTTTGAAATTATTTGTTTTTGCTAAGAGTTAATTCGATAAGCACTAAAAAGAAAATAAATTTTTTAAAATCATCGATTTCGTTATATACTTTATAAGAACCCCAATTATTTTGTTCAATTTTAGTATTTATTTTGTTCATTAAAAAAATGTTCTTATCAAACAATTTTTTCAAAAGTAGTGAATTATTATTTACATGGTCAAACAAGATAAGCAATTGGTCCTCAATCTCGGAATTTTGTATGTTTATAGAATCTTTTACAGAATAGGAAAAGTTAAGACTATTTTTGTTGAAAACTGTTTCAACTATTTTTATAAATTGTCTGTTTTTTAAAACGATGTGGACTATCTTTTTTTCTTTTGAAGATAAAAACTGCAAAATTCTTAATAATTGTTTGACACTTTTTAGAGTTTCAGCAGAGCTAAGATACGAAACAGAGCTTGACTCTAACCTAGTAGAATGACTTAAAAACCTGTTAGACTTTTTTAGTTTTTTATTTAAGAATAAAAAGTCAGAATCAATGAAACTTTTTAAAAGCTGAAATTTATTTTTATTTTTTTTGATCATTCGTTATGTTTTTTTAATTTCTTTAAGGACTCTTATCTCATTTTTACCCCAAAAACCTTTCCCTTTATATACATCTGGAAACTTCAAAGATTTTATCTTAGTAGCAAAATTTCCAACTGCAGCTGGGTCAAACCCCTCTAAGGATAAGGTATTTTTATTTACAGTGACTTTTACTTCATGTGTGGGTATAGGCAAAGATATTATAGCACTAAAACCTAATTTTAACTCTAGTTTTTTCTTATCTTCAGAAACATCTGCTTTGAAACCAAGACCTTTTAGAACTAATTGTTTTTTGAACGGTTTTTCAGCGTTCCTAAGCCATCTTGTAAAAAATTCAACATATTTTTCAAAATCTTCCTCTCTGTTTTTTTTCTTAAGCTTTAAAATTAAAACGCCTTTTTCTTTAAAAATAGAAACAAAGGGCCTTACTGATATGTACATCTTCTTGTAAGAAGGTAAGTCAAGCACTAAAAACTTAGAGTCTTCTATAGTTACAAAGAAAAATTTTGATTTGCTTGAATTAAGTTTTAATTTTTTAGTTAACATTTTTAATTTAATTTTTAATATATATAATTATGCAACGAATAATAGGGTACCACCAATTTTATTCTTTTTACACTGCAATCCTGTTAAAAGGCCTTTGTTTGTCGATAAAAATAAAATATTTTTTCTATCCTGAACTTTCGAAATATCTTTAAGAGTTAAGTATTTACTATGTGAAGGTGTAGAAATTATTCTTAACGTTCTTAATGCAGGTTTGTTGTAAGAATACCTTAGCATGATGGTTGTTTGAAACTGTTTTTCGTTATTAAAAACATTTTTTGATTCTATTTTAAAGGATTGTATAAAACCTTCGTTGTACAGAAGTTTCAACAATTCAAGACAAAGCAAATTACAGTTAAATCTAACTACCTCTCTTTTAACTAAAGAAGCATTTTTTAATTGTAATAATAATTTGATTAGATTTATATTCATTTAATAATTTTAATAAAGTTCGAATAAAGTTTAAAAAGACAGACTTAGTTTAAGTGTACTGGGGTTTGAACCCAGGGCCTTTGGATTAAAAGTCCATTGCTCTACCACTGAGCTATACACTTCCAATTTGTGTAAAGATGCCTTTTACTCTAGATACTTTGAAAACTTCGATTAAATTTTTTACAAGAGAACTAAATATAGATACCGAAGAGGGGATTTGAACCCCTACTTCTTCTGAAATTAGAACCTAAACCTAACGTGTCTACCAGATTCCACCACTTCGGTATATTTATAAAAGACTTACAATAAAAGTTGTTAACTCCTCTTTAAATACTGTAAAAAATGGAGTTATAAAAATTAACAAACCGTTATTCAATATATAGTAGTAGTATATATATATATATGCTGTCTTATCTTATTAGAATAGAGGTTTATTTTTGATTAGTTTTTGTAGTCTATTTAAGAATATTTTGCTAATTAAAAATAATAATAAAATTTTAATCGATTTTTGTAACATATTTAGAGATATACAATTTAATTGTTATATTTATAATAATTACACTGCGACTTTCTAATTTCGAAGTAACACAATTAAAGCTACCTTAGCTCAATGGCTAGAGCAACAGCCTTCTAAGCTGCAGGTTATAGGTTCGAGTCCTGTAGGTTGCACATAAAATCAAAAAGTCCGAATAGCTCAGTGGTAGAGCAATGGACTGAAAATCCATGTGTCGGTGGTTCAAACCCACCTTTGGACAATCAATTAAACAATTTAAAATTCTTAACCAATCTTTTTATGAAGTTAATTAAATTAAAGCCTAATACAAGTGGTACTAGACACCAACTTAATATACAAAAAAGTTTATTATCTAAAACCAACAACGTTTTAAAAAGCTCTATCAAAGGTAAAAAGGAGAATGCTGGTAAAAGTACAGTTACAGGTAGAACAACTGTGTGGCATAAAGGTCGCGGTTGTAAATCAAAATATAGAAAAATAACCTTTTTAAAAAAAGATTCTACAAGCTTTGTTGTTTGCACAATGTTTGATCCTAGAAGAAGTGCTTTTATATCTTTAAATTTTGATATTGAGAGTCAAGAATTTTATCAAACTCTTTCCACCTCGAGTGTTTACGCAGGGTCTATAAATTCTTTTAACAAAGAAGAGAAGGATCTCTTTCTGGGTGACAGAACTTCTATTGATAATATACCTCCCGGGTCTATTGTTCATTCATTAACAGGAAAAAATGGAAAACCTCTTTTTGCTCTATCTGCAGGTACTTTTTGTCAAATAATACAAAAACAAGTAAATTCTTGTAAAGTAAGATTACCTTCAGGCTCTGTTATCTCCATTAATAGTAAATCTTTAGCTACTTTAGGTTCTATATCAAATTCACAGCATAATTTGGTACAAATCGGCAAAGCCGGTAGAAATAGGCTAAAAGGTATTAGACCTACCGTGAGAGGTATTGCAATGAACCCTGTGGACCATCCTCATGGAGGTCGTACAAATGGAGGAAGACCGTCAGTTACACCTTGGGGTAAGCCTACAAAAGGTAAACCTACTGTTAAAAAAAAGAAAAAATAGCCTATGGGAAGATCATTATGGAAAGGTCCCTTTGTAGATTCATCTATTCTTAGGGAAAATCAAAAAAAACCAAAAAAAAATTTCAAAATTTGGTCTAGGAATTCAGTAATACCTGAATTTTTATTAGGTCAAACTGTTCTTGTGCACAATGGTAAAGAATTCAAAAACGTTGTTGTTACAAGAGAAAAGCTTGGTTACAAATTTGGAGAATTTTCTTTTACTAGAAAATATAAGGTAAAGCAAAACCTTACTCAAAAAAAGAAAAAATAATTTAAAATATGGGTCAAAAATCTAATTTATTAACTCTTCAAAAAAAAAAGAGTGAAGAATTGAGCCTTCAAGTTCAAGATTCAAAACTATTTTTGAAAGGTTATGTATTTTTAAATAAATTCGAAAGAATGTTGAGTAAAAAACATATTTTAGTCAGTGCAAAAGAGCTTAATTTTGAATCTAATAAACTTTTTCTAAATATGTCAGTTTTTTTTAGATCAAACAAAACTTTATTTTACAGAAGAAAAGGGTTTATTCCAAAAATAAAAATTACTGGCAGCTCTTCTCTCAAAACACTGTTTTATAAAAATTTTAATAGTCTAAACAGTAATGTTCTATCTATTAAGTTAGTCAACCTTAATAACCATTTGGACAGGGATCTGTTAAATTCTTTTTATAAAAATTTCAAAAGATTTGTAGGTGTCCTATTCAACAGGCGTTTTAATTTATTTATAGATTTTTTGAAAATTAATTCTTTATTCTTAAAATCTAAAATTTCTAGTAAATTATATTTACTTCTTCTAGGTCAAATATTTAGAATATTGCCTAAATCAAAGCACGGTAGGTTCTTACTTTTTTTAAAAATACTTTTTAAAAGTTTAATTGACATTTCTATAAATTCAAGTAATAAAAAGGTTACTCCTATATTAGGTATAAAGCTTTTAATAGGCGGAAGATTAAAAGGTAAACCCCGTTCTAGTACAAGTTCTATTCAAGTAGGTTCGGTCCCTTTGCAAAGTTTGGATAAAAACGTAGATTTTTCAAAAATTCACGTTTATACTCTTTATGGGGCTTTCGGTTTTAAAATTTGGATTCATAAAAAATAAAATAAGTTATGTTATTATCTCCACGTCGTTTTAAATACAGAAAACAGCAAAAAGGCAGATCTGTCAACAGAGTATCAGTTAATTCAAAAGAAAATAATAACCTGTTGTTTGGTTCTATTGGGTTAAAATCTTTAGAATCTGGAAGATTAACTGCCAAACAGATCCAATCTGTTAAACAAGTTATTAACAAAAAAATTAAAAAAATTGGAAGATTAAAAGTTAATGTTTTTCCTCAGGTTCCAATTTCGAAAAAACCTGTAGAAGTTCGTATGGGTAAGGGTAAAGGTAATGTTGACCACTGGGTTTTTAAAGTAAAAGCTGGTGTTGTTTTGTTTGAGGTTGAAACAACTTTCTTGTCGGCTTCTATTAAAGCTCTAGAGTTAAGTCAAAGAAGATTACCTTTAAAGACAAAAATAATATTTAATTAATTAATGTTTTTAAAAAAAAATAAAATTTTAGGTAAATTTGATAAACAAAAAACAGACGATAAAACAATCTTAAGTAACCATGTTTATAACAAATTTATTACTAGGAGTCATTTAATGGGAAATAAAAATTTTAGAGTGTTGGACAACAACTCTCACTTTTATAATATTTCTACTTCTGATCTTAAAAAAATTTCTGTGTACAGCAAAAGAAAGGAAACAGGTATTTCTTTAAATGCAAATCTGACTGAATACAACAACAAGTTTAATAATTCTTTAAGGTTTAAATCGTTTGATTTTAATAACAAGTTAAAATCTTTTTCTATACTGAATTCTTTCACAAACCTTTTAGAAGTTGTAACTAATGAATCTTCGAGTTCATTAATTTTTTTAAATCCAATAAAAGGAGGCTTTACCTGTTATTCGTCTGGTGTTGTTGGTTTCTTACCTCGCAAGCAAGCAGACTTCTTAATTTCTGCAGCGTCGAATTCTTTTGAAAATAGTGCTAGTAGAAACTCATTTTTAACAGATATTAATCATTTCCTTAACGATAAGTATTTTATTAAGAACTTTTTTGGAATAAAACTTCCTCATTGGTGGGGGCGCACTGGTGCTTATTTTTCTTTTTCAGGTCAAAAATTGTCAACAAGGCTAAGTTTTATTTTTTTATCGCAAAAAGTTTTCAATATTAATAAAACATCTACCAAAAAGTAATATAAATTTATGAATCTAAACAAATTAAAAACTTCTCTGTCCGTATCGACAGCCTCAAAGTTGAGCTCACAATATAACTTTTTTACAATAGAAAAGCCGTTTAAGAAGGTACCAGCTAAAAGAGCTGTTGCTACTAAAACCTTAACTAGAATTCTAGCAAAACATTTAAAATTGTCAAAGCATTTAGATCCTTCTGATCTGAAATACCCTCTTGTTATAAATTTTTTTGAAGATTTAGATTCCTTCGTTGAACATTTGACAGAAAACTATGGTAAAAACGGTAGTAACATTGTTTTTATGAGCACAGGAAACGTTGTATTCAAACAAAACTTTGCAAACAAAGTATCCCCTTTGCATTTATTTAACAGATTTAGCTCTTTGTTTGATTCATCAATAATGCTTTTAAGATGTTTAAAATTGGTTCAAAAAAGTTAAGACTTTTGAATTTAGGATATCTAAACAGACTCGGCAGATAATACTACAAAACTCTAATTATAGTAATTAGAATTTTGTAGTATTATCTATTTTTGTTTGCAATTTTAAAACTATACGAATAGAATTAAGAATGCAATCATTAAAGCGAATAGAGCAATTGCTTCAGTTAATGCGAATCCTAAAATAGCAAATCTAAATAAA